>Ga0209515_10000026_pt1 | contig 288903 bp, 287 predicted proteins | sample Subgroupgradi54m_FD_187454 | JGI IMG/M metagenome (GOLD analysis project Ga0209515, IMG submission 187454) | Subsurface groundwater microbial communities from S. Glens Falls, New York, USA - GMW60B uncontaminated upgradient, 5.4 m (SPAdes)... ... | reverse complement strand
AACAGTAGTTATCAAAGCTGGAGTTTTGAATGTTAGGGATGAAATTGAATGTGATGGGATAACTGCAAGAGTAAGAACTATTATAAATGACAAAGGAGTGCATTTGGATAAAGCAACTATTGGGGAAGCTGTTGAGGTTTTGGGATTTGAAAAAGTACCAATGGTTGGGGGAATAGTTTTACAGGCGGGTCCTGTCGGGCTTCACTCCCGTCCGACATCTTCAGTCGCTTCGCTCCCTGCGGGTGCTCGACAGGGGTCCCCCTCGCCCGCCACCCGTCCTACAATTGTTGCCACCCCTTCGCAAAACCCACCGCTTGCTCCACTTCCATTCCATTCCGGGCAGGAGGCAATGCCAATGCCTGATAATTTTTTAGACAAAAAAGAAGTGCCTACTCTTTCTATTGTTTTGGTAGCAGATAATCAAGGATCTTTGGAAGCAATTGTCAGATCACTTCCGCCGGAAATTAATATTGCTTTGCAAAAAACAGGCGATATTACAACAACAGATATTTTATTGGCAAAGTCAATTAATGCGATAGTTTTGGGCTTTAACACAAGAATGAAGCCAGAAATTGTCAAATTTGCTCTACAGGAAAAAGTCTTGACCAAGAACTATAAGATTATATATGAGTTGATTTCGGAAATAAAAGATGTGCTGGAAGGAAAGCAATTAGCTCTTGTTGAGGAAATTTATGGAAGGGCAAAAATACAGGCAATTTTTCCTTTTGAGAAAACAAAGGTTTTGGGAATTAAAGTGCTTGAAGGAAGAGTAGCCCGCGGAGACAAGGTTAGATTGATAAGAAAAGAAGAAATTATCGGCGAAAGTACAATTATTTCTGTAAGAATAGGCAAAAGTGTTGTTTCAAAAGTAGAAGAAAATCAGGAAGGCGGAGTTATACTTTCTCCTTTCCTTGACTTTACTATAGGTGATATGTTAATATGCCATGGTTAAACTATGGACAATGTAATGCTTGAAAAAATCAAAGAACTTCTGGCAAAAAACGAAAGTATCGGTATTGCTGTTGGAAAAAATTCCGGGATTGACGAAATGGCTTCTGCTTTGTCTTTGTATTTAGCTCTTCAAGAAAATCAAAAAACCGTTACAGTTATTTGTCCGACAGACCCAATTGTTGAATTGTCTTCATTGGTCGGAATAGACAAAGTAAAAAGAGCTTTTGAGGGAGGGCAAACTGGAGATTTGACAGTAACTTTTCCGTACAAAGAGGGAGAAATAGAAAAAATTTCCTACACGCTTGAGGAAGGAAAATTAAATATTTTGGTTAAAGCAGGCGAAAATGGGCTCAATTTTAACGAAAAAGATGTAGAGTTTAATCGTGGCCAAGTAGCTCCCGGTCTTGTCTTTGTCGTAGGAACACCAAGATTGTCAGACTTGGGAACAGCTTTTGACATGGATGTTCTGAAAGATTCAAAAGTAATAAATATAGATTACAAAGCCGAAAATCAGGGTTTTGGAGACATACCTCTTCTTGGAAGTAATGCATCTTCAGTGTCCGAATTAATGGCAAATTTTCTTTCTTCTTTGAATTTTAAAATGGATGTTGATATTTCCTCCAATTTATTGTCAGGTCTTATTTCTGCAACAGATAATTTTCAGCTCCCTTCAACCAGTGCTTTGGCTTTTGAAACCGCAGCTTCTCTTTTGAAAAAAGGAGCTGTTAGAAAAACAAAAGAATTAGCAAGGTCCGATACCAAAGAAGATGCTTTTTTCAGTCCCAAAGAGCCCACCTTCGCTAAAGCTCCGGCGGGTGAAACAGAAAAGAAGCCTGAAGTAAAGTTGGATGAAAATAATCCGCCTGATGATTGGCTGGCTCCAAAAATCTACAAAGGCTCGACATCAGTGTAAACTTAGTCCTTGAGAATGTTGGGGAAAACTGCTATAATACATGTTAATTAAGAATTAAGATCGAAAAGTTTAAAGTTAGAACTTAAATATAAGCTTCCTGACCTAATCAATAAATTTTTAATTTTTCACTTTTAATTTTTAATTTAATTTATATGCCGCTTAGTGCAACGCAAAAGAAAAAAGTTATCAAAGAATTTCAGACAGTCGAAGGAGATACGGGAAGTCCCGAAGTCCAAATCGCGCTTTTGACAAAAAGAATTGACCGTCTGACAGAGCATTTGAAACATCATATTCATGATACGCATTCAAGACGCGGACTTTTGTCAATGATTGCAAAAAGAAGAAGACTTATTAATTTCTTAACAAAAGTTGATAAAAAAAGATCTTCTGTAATTGAAAATAAGATTGGTTTTGATAAGAAACCTGAGGAAAAAGTAGAGAAAGTGAAAAAGGTCGAGAAAGTAACGAAAGCGAAAAAATAATGATTAAACAAACTAGTGCCTCTTTGGAAATTGGTGGAAAAACCTTAACTCTGGAAGTAGGAAAACTTGCTCAACAGGCAACTTCTTCTGTTTTGGCACGCCTTGGCGATACTATGATTTTAGTAACCGTAGTCATGGGCCGTGAAAGAACAGACATTGATTATTTTCCTTTATCCGTAGAATATGTTGAAAGATTGTACGCGGGAGGAAGAATCAAAGGTTCAAGATGGGTAAAAAGAGAAGGCAGACCAACAGATGATGCTATTCTTACAGCCCGTCTTATAGACCGATCGGTCAGACCTCTTTTTCCTAAAGAATTCAAAAAAGAAGTACAAATAATTGTTACTGTTTTGTCCGTTGATGGAGAAAATTCACCTGATATTTTGGCGATTAATGCTGTTTCTGCTGCATTGGCAATGTCTCCGATTCCATGGAAAGGTCCGGTTGGCGCAGTTAGGGTAGGACTTGTTAAAAACAAAGAAGCCAAAAAAGAAGACTTCGTTGTTAATCCTGCAATTGATAAATCTGAGCTTTCGGAATTGGACTTGGTCGTTTCAAGCATAAAATCCAAAACCCTGATGCTTGAAGCAGGAGCACTTCAGGTTTCAGAAGATGTAGCGCTGGAAGCAATCAAAAAAGCTCAAAGCGAAAACGAAAAAATCATAACATTTATAGAAGATTTTGCTAAAAAAGTAGGAAAAGAAAAAGAAGTTGTTAAGCCAAATACGGAAGCTTTAGAAATTATTGCCCTTCTTGAAAAATCTTACAAAGATGAAATAGTAGCCCTTGTCAAAAATAGAGTTAACAAAGAATCCAGTGGTGATTCAGGCGCGTTCATAGATAAAATTATTGAAGAGCAAAAAGTAAAAGACGAAGAATTCAAAGGAGACAAAAAATTAATTGCGAAAGCTATAGAGTATATCATGTTCAAAAGTATCAGAGATAACACTTTGAATAAAGGTGCAAGACCGGACGGAAGAAAAATGGATGAAATAAGACCGATTTCCTGCGAGACCTCCATTTTACCAAGAACCCACGGGTCGGCAATATTCAATAGAGGGGATACTCAGGCATTAACAGTTGTAACTTTGGGATCTCCGCGTCTTGAACAGTTGATTGAATCCGCAGAGGGTGAAGAGTCAAAAAGATATATTCATCATTATTCCATGCCTCCATATTCTGTCGGAGAAGCAGGAAGAATCGGCACACCATCGAGACGCGAAATCGGACATGGAGCATTGGCTGAAAGAGCAATAATGGCAGTTATTCCAAGTCAAACGGAATTTCCTTATACAATCAGAGTTGTTTCGGAAATATTATCATCCAACGGTTCAACATCCATGGCATCAACCTGCGGATCGACACTGGCTCTTATGGATGCAGGAGTTCCGATAAAAAAACCGGTTGCGGGAATAGCAATGGGAATGGTAACGGAAGGGACTAAATATGTAATTTTGACAGATATTTTGGGACTTGAAGATTTTTCAGGAGACATGGATTTCAAGGTTGCAGGAACAGATACCGGCATTACGGCAATTCAGCTGGATGTAAAAGTTTTGGGATTGACAATGGAGCAGATTAAAGAAGTTTTTGAGAGAGCATTGAAAGCAAGACTTTTTATTCTTGGAAAAATGACTGCTGTAATCGGAGCATCCAAAAAAGGAGTTTCCGAATATGCTCCAAAAATAGAACAAGTTCAAATCGCTCAAGACAAAATCGGAGAGGTTATCGGGCCGGGCGGAAGAGTCATCAAGAATATTATTGCTTCAACCGGAGCAACTGTTGATGTTGAAGATTCAGGAATAGTAACTATTTCGGGAACAGACAAAGATGCTGTTGCTAAGGCAGTTGAATGGGTCAAAGGAATTACGCGGGAAGTAAAAGTTGGAGAAGTTTTCGATGAAGGAGAAGTCAAAAGAATACTTCCTTTCGGAGCATTTGTTGAATTTTTGCCGGGCAAAGAAGGAATGGTGCATGTTTCTAAAATGAAAGAGGGATTTGTTCAAAACCCCAATGACATAGTCCAAATCGGACAAAAAGTTAAAGTTAAAGTTATTGAGATAGACGAACAGGGAAGAACAAATTTATCAATGTTATTTGGAGAAAAAACCGGAGGAAATGTTCCTCCAAAAATAGAAGGACCTGCTGATGATGATCAAAGTCAAATTCCGGTAGCTCCACAAGCTGCAGTTCCTTCAGAGCATCCGTTGTCAAGACAATTCAGAAGAGAACGATTTGGCGCACCTCAAGACAGATCTCAGGGCAGTTGGAGAGACAGATCATCAAGGGGTGGAAGCTCTTTTGGGGGAAGACAGCCATCGCGATTTAAAAAACCTCACTACTAAATTTGACATTTAGCTTATAGTTGTGATGTTATCCAACAATTATGTCAATGAATCATCTAGAAGGCGAAAATGGAGTAGGAAGATTTGTTAACGATCCAAATAAAGCAAAAGCTGAATTAGCAAGAATACTTGCAGAATCTGCCAGAACATGGAAAGAGTTGTATGGAGAAATTCCTTTTCCTTCTGTTGCAGCTCCAGTTGAAAAACAAACAACAAGAATCTTTTCTAAAGATCAGCTCATTCTACCTTATACAGAGTTACCTCAAGAAGCATCAGATGTTCTTAAAAGAGCTGAAAAAACAGGAATTACCTCACTTGAGCCTTATCGCCTTTCAGGAGTTACATTAACTCAAAATTCACAGGTTGAAGGGTGGACTAAAAAACCAGGACTTTGGTATTGGCAGCAGATTGCAAATGGAAAAATTGCTCCAGATTCTGCTAGACTTCCAGATGCTTGGGTTTTGGTGGATAAAACAGAAAGACCAGACTACAAAGATGGAAAGCAACCTCACAAGAATGATCCTTTTGGACCCCTTTTAGCAAAACTAAGGGAAGAAGGTAAAATTAAAGTTCCAAAAGCGTTAAAACACATTCCTCAAGCTTCGCGTTTTGGAATATCTCCTGATGAACTAAGGAATGGTATTCTTCCTGAAATTGCAAAACTATTGGGAGTAGATGCATCTCAAGTGAGATTACATAAAGAGATAGAATTCAATGTAATAGGTAATATGAAGCATCCTGAATGGGGTAAAGCCAATACGGCAGAGTGGTTGGATGACAACTTCGCGGGCAGCCGCCGCTTGTTCGGTGGTCGCTCTGGCTTTGGTGGTTTGACGTCTGTCTCCCGCCATTGGTCTGGTCTTCACCTTGATACTATTGCCTTTCGTCCTCTGGTAGTCATTTCCCCAAAAGCTTCTTGATCCATTGATATCTTTTTCCTTGGAATTAATTCTTGGCATTTAGTCCTTGAAAACTTGGGTCAATTCTTCTACAATTTTCCTGATAAGGTTAATGAATTCCGGTTTACGGATCGGGATCACCAAATCTTTTTTGGAAACGGATTTCGGAATTTTAAACTTTAAGGAGTTTGAAAGAGTAAATCTCCAAAAATAACAATAGAGAAACTATGTGTTTGAATCTTTGGCCCCGGATTTTTACCGGACAAATGTGAGCCTTCCCACATTTGAGCCTTCCCACATTCCATGTGGGAGCACATGTGGGAGCACGATCTCTGTTACTCTTCTTCGTCCGGATCTATAAGTAGGTTATAAATCTCTGGGTCTTCGGCTGCGGTTTCTTCTACAAATGATTGGTAGCTTAAATTGGGGATAGTTTGTGAAAAATAAGATAGGATAAATTCTGTGTTGCAGAAAGGATGCTTATCTTCGGATAAATAATAGCTGTATGAGGAATAAGGATATAGATCGAGACTTTCTTTATTTAATTTTAAGGGATTTCGATGAATATACTTTGATACTTGCAGTAAATATGCGTCATTCTCAATAAGCTTAGCCTTGAATGTACCTTGAAAAAGAGGACCAATGCGATCATATTTTGTATTGAAATATCTAGTATAGCTATTTGCAAATTTCCTTATAAAGTCTGTTATTCCTCCATCCGTGGTTTGTTTAAGTAGGAAGTGAAAATGATTAGGCATTAAGCAGTAGGAATAAATTTCTACCAATTCAATTTGATTTTCGACCTTTTTAGCTTTTTCCATTCCTCTTTTAAAGTCTGAAAGCTTTGATGGTAATGGATTTTTACGATAGAAGTCCATAGCTAACAAAAACTGCTGATAATCATGTTTACCAATAAAAATATTTCTCTTTTCTACCCCTCGATTGTAGATGTGATAATAGTAGCCGTTAGCAAAAGGAGGATTAATCACTTCACTATAATTAATATGATAGATATTCGTGCTCCCACTTGTCAAGTGGGAGCTACACAAAAACCAAAAGAAAAGAAGGATTTTTAAGAAATTAAAGGAAAAAGTTGGTTTAGAAAACTTTAATCAATCGCTGCAGTCGTATTTGGGATATCTAAGCCATGAAGAGAGCCATAAATTGGTAGAAAAATTAAGGAATGAAGTTTGGCTTTGGAAGACAGAATGAGTATGATATAATATATTTATGAGAAAGCAAGCGTTACATACCATAGTTTGGAAAGAGGGTAGAATTTTTGTGGCTAAATTTTTGGAACTTGATCTTCGTTTTTTAACTCCCTAATGTTAAAATTATTTTCTTTATAGTATCATACTTATATGGATTCATCGACTCCTCTTATAGGAAAAATTAAAGAACTTGAAGAGAAAATAAAACAAGCAAACTTGCCTTTGGATCTTGCGGAAAAATTAACAGAGGAAATTAGTGTATTAAAATTAAGTCTTGAGGGGGAAGGTTCATTTCTCAATTTTGAGAATTTTACGAACTATGTTAACCACATTATTTCTTTACCGTTTGACAAAAAAACACAAGATGTTTTGGATCTGGTAAAGGCAAAAGAGATTTTGGATAAAAACCATTATGGACTTCCCGGGGTTAAAAATTTAATTTTGGAATATCTTTCCTCTCTTATTTTAAATGTAAATAATCAAAGCGTTTCCCATGCTCCGATAATTTGTCTGACCGGATTGGTAGGAACAGGAAAAACTACATTGGCTTATTCAATCGCAGAAGCTCTAGGAAGAAAGTTTGAGAGAATACCACTTGGAGGAATGGGAGAGGCATCTGATCTTCGCGGAACATCACGCGCAACTTTGGATGCCGAGCCTGGACTTCTTATGAAAAGTCTAATAAATGCTCGGAGCAAAAATTGTGTAATTTTACTTGATGAATTGGACAGAATAACTGATTCGGGGAGAAAAGACATAATGGGAGTTTTGGTTGAGATGCTTGATCCTGAGCAAAATAAGGCCTTTGTTGATAATTATATTGATTATCCTTTTGACTTGTCGCAGGTTCTATTTATCGCAACTGCAAATAATACTACAAATATCGCAACAGCAGTTCTGGATAGACTACAAATAATACAAATGCCTTCATATACCGACGAGGAAAAAACAATGATTGCAAAAAAATATTTGTTTCCAAAGATTTTACAACAAACAGGGTTGAAAGAAAACCAATTAGTTATTGATGATAGTGTCTGGCCTACCATTATACGTCCTCTTGGTTTTGACTCGGGAATTAGAAGTCTTGAGCGGGCGATTGAAGGAGTATGCAGAAAATCAGCAAGACTTATTGTGGAAGGAAAAATGCAAACTGCAAATATTACTCAGGAGAATGTTAAAGATTTTCTAGCAACACAGTAAAAAATTACAAACACAAAATTACAAATCACAAATAATATCAAAATTAAAATGTTCAAAATAGAAAATGTTTTGGATTTAGATATTTGGAAATTGTAATTTATTTGGAATTTGAGGTTTTGAATTTGGAATTTAATTAATATGAATAATCAACTTTCATTTATCCCATTGGGTGGTATCGGAGATGTTACAAAAAATATGTATCTTTATGAGTATAATGACCAAATACTTATTGTTGATTGTGGATTAGGTTTTGCCGATGAAACAATGCTGGGAGTGGATTTGTTATTGCCGGATATTTCATATTTATTGAAAACAAAAAAAAGAATTGTCGGCATGTTATTATCCCACGGACATGAAGACCATATTGGTGCACTGCCGTTTATATTACCTCAGCTTCCTGATTTTCCAATTTTTGGAACTCCGTTAACTGCTGCTTTTGCTAATGAAAAACTTAAGGATTTCAATACAAAAAAAAGAGTGGAAACTGTAAAGTTTACTGATGGTGAAAAAAGTGTTGGAAGTTTTAATTTTTCTTTTATTCTCGTAACGCATTCGATTCCTGACACATCGCATATTTTTATTAAGACTCCTGTTGGAAATTTTTATCACGGATCTGATTTCAAATTTGACGATACGGCATATGATGGCAAAAAAACAGATTACACAAAAATTGAAAAAGCCGGAAATACAGGAACAATGTGTTTGCTTTCCGATTGTTTGGGTGCAGAAAGAGCAGGAAGAACATCTTCAGATATAGGTCTTACGGAAAGCTTTGATAAAGCGATAAAAGAATGCCGCGGAAAATTTATTGTTACTACCTACTCTTCAAATATTGCAAGATTAAATCAAATTATTGAAGCGTCAATCAAAAATGGCAGAAGAGTTTGTTTTATCGGCCGCTCGCTTATCAAAAATAAAGAAGTGGCAAGAAATTTGGGATATCTTAATTTGAAAAAAGATATAGAGGTGGAAATAGATGCTTTAAAAAATCATGCAGATAACAAGCTGACACTGATTGTCGCAGGCAGCCAAGGGCAGGAAAATTCCGCATTAACTAGAATTTCCAATGGTGAGCATAGAGATGTTAAGCTGCAGGAGGAGGATGTAGTGGTATTTTCTTCTGATCCGATTCCCGGCAATGAAACTTCTGTTTATCAACTTGTTGATACATTAACAAAAAGAGGAACAAAAGTTATTTATTCTCCTGTTAGTCGGGATTTTCATGTTTCAGGACACGGATCATTGGAAGAACTTGCACAACTTATTAAATTAGTCAAGCCAAAAAAACTAATTCCAATAGGCGGGCAATTCAGACACATGTTCGCATATAGAAAGTTGGCTGAAAGTCTGGGGTATAAAAAAAATGATGTGTTTTTGATGGAAGATGGACAGGAATTGATTTTTGGCAACGGAGATGTAAAATTGGGAAGAACGATTCCTGTAAAAAATGTTTATGTTGATGAGATGTCAGGGGAGGAGTTGGAAAGTTTTGTTTTGCGTGACAGACAAAAATTGTCTGAAGCCGGAATAATTATAATTCTTGCAGAAGTAGATGCGGGCAATGGGCAGTTGATTGGCAATCCGGATATTATAGTCAGAGGGCTTGCTCCTTCTAGCTATGATGCCAAGCGTTTGAATTCAAGACTAATGCAGGATTTTCATAAAGCACTCAATCCCCGCAAAGCAAGAGTTACAAATTGGATTTATATAAGAAAATTAATTGGTGAAACAGCCGAAAGGAGAATTTACAAAGATCTCCGCCGCCGCCCCCTGGTCCTACCGGTTGTTATTGAAGTTTAGTTTCAACTTGTAGTCTCGCGTTTTGCTGTATATAATAGTTTATATGCCCAGAAGAAAACGCTATAGAAAAAGTAAACTTAAATTAAAGCTCAAAAAGGGAACTATTTATTCTATTTTTGCCTTTGGATTTATTGTTGCAGGATTTCTACTTCTTCTGTCTTTCACCAAAAACGGCAGCACTTTTGTTCTTGTAAATAATCTCCTGGACAGGTATTTCGGAAATACTTCATTTCTTTTTCCTTTTGTTCTGATATTTTTTGGTTTTCTATTTCTAAAACTTAAATTATTTTTATCGGGAATCAACATATCAATCGGATATTTACTTTTCTTTCTGTCTTTTATTGCTCTTGTCAGAGGAGGCATGATCGGAAGAGAGCTTTTTTCAGTTTTGTCGGATATCTTGACGGGTATCGGTGCCAATATAGTTTATTTCGCAGGTGTTCTCGTCGGATTAATTGTATTTTTCAATACTTCTGTAGATCAGATAGTTAATTTTGTTTCCCGTATATTTAAAAATCTTAATAGACTTTTTCCTTCTCAGCTGTTAGGATTTTTCAAAAACAAAAACTCAACCGGCTTTACCGATAAACAAATGAAAATAAAAGGCGGCAAAGCAATTCCCAATTTGTCTGCAGCCCCTCCTGTTATTAACTCTTCAATTATTAAAAAAGAGCCTCCGCTTTTTTCAGATCAACTGGTCAGTAACTCCCTAACAAAAGCTGGAATTTGGGAATATCCGCCATTTTCTTTGCTTTCGGAGGGATCATCTCAAAAAGCAGACCGTGGAGATGTGAAACAAGTTGCGACAACTATAGAGCAAACCTTGCAAAGCTTTTCAATAAAAGCAAAAGTTGTTGAAGTTAATCTTGGTCCGGCTGTCACACAATATGCGTTGGAGGTTGCTCTGGGAACAAAATTATCCAAAATTACAGCCTTAGCAAATGATTTGGCATTAAGAACAGAAGCGCCAACAGGTCAGATTAGAATTGAAGCTCCAATTCCGGGAAGAAATCTCGTTGGTATAGAAATACCAAACAGGAGCTTGGAAGTTGTAACCCTTAAGACAATGCTTGAATCAAGTGTCATGAATAAAAGCAAATCCAAACTTACCGTATCGTTAGGACTTGATGTATCTGGAAATCCTGTGGTTGCAAATATTGCCAAAATGCCGCATGTTCTTATTGCCGGAACAACAGGGTCGGGAAAATCTGTTCTCATAAATTCCTTTATATCCTCCCTTCTCTTCAGAGCTTCTCCCGCTGAAGTAAAACTCATTCTTATAGATCCGAAAAGGGTTGAGTTGACAGGCTATAATGGAATTCCTCATCTCATGACTCCGGTTATTGTTGAAGTTGAGAAAATTTTAAAATCTTTGAAATGGGCAATGGACGAGATGGATAGAAGGTATAAAACATTCGCGGAAAGAGGAGTAAGAAATATTGATTCTTTCAATGAGTTGGCCGGTTTTCAGTCTCTCCCGTATATTATAATTTTAATAGACGAACTTGCGGATTTAATGGCGTTTGCTCCTGTTGAAGTTGAAGACGCAATTGCTCGGCTGGCACAAATGGCAAGAGCAACAGGAATACATCTTGTGGTGTCGACACAGCGGCCCTCAGTAGATGTCATAACGGGATTAATTAAGGCAAATATTCCATGCAGAATTGCTTTTAATGTTTCCTCCATGATTGACTCAAGAGTTATACTTGATACTCCTGGTGCGGAAAAACTTTTAGGAAGAGGAGATATGTTATATATTCCGCCTGATCAAGCCAAGCCAACTCGTATTCAGGGAGCATTTGTTTCGGATAAAGAAGTGAGAAAACTTGTAGAATTTCTAAAAGCTAAAAATCCGCCAGTTGAGTATACTGAGGAGGTTTTTTCTAGTCCCCTTATTCTTAAAAAAGGAGGTACATCTATCGGGAGTGATGGAAAAGACGCACTTTTTGAGGAAGCAATCAGAACTGTTTGTCAGTATGACAGGGCTTCAGCATCACTTTTGCAGAGGCGTCTTTCGGTCGGATATTCAAGAGCGGCTAAAATTCTAGATCAGCTGGAAGCAGCAGGAGTTGTCGGGCGTGCCGAAGGATCAAAACCTCGCGATGTATTAGTAAAAAATGCTGACGAAATCATCAACGCATTACACCAACAATAATTTTCAATATGGTAAATGTTGGAGAAAAACTCTATGAGGAGAGAGTAAAAAAAGGACATACGCTGGAGGAAGTTTCAAAAGCAACAAAAATAAGAGCTTCTTTTCTTTTGGCGATAGAAAAAGGGGAATATAAAAAGTTGCCCTCGGGTACTTATGTTCATGGCTTTGTTAGGAATTATGCCAGATTCCTAGGTCTTCCTGAATATGAAATTCTGGCACTCTTTAAAAGGGGATATAGTGAAGAAAAATTTCAAAAAATTATACCGGAAGGATTGATAAAAACGAATGATTTTCCGCTTAAGAGAATTAAGCTTGCACAAACTCTTAAAATTTTCTTTTTAGTTTTTATTGCTCTTTTGATTTATATATTTTTTCAATATAGGTCTGCTCTTTTTAATCCGCCGCTTACAGTTTCTTTTCCAAAAGATAATTCTGTAATTTCGTCACAAACGATTACGGTTATAGGAAAAACGGATTCCAATTCAGCTGTTTTTATAAATAACGAGACTGCGTCTTTGGACAGAAATGGTAATTTCAGAAAAACTATTAGTGTCTTTTCGGGAAAAGCAAAGATTACCATAAAAGCAATTAATAATTTTAATAAAACAACCATTTTGGAAAGACAAATAGAAGTTAAGATACAGTGAGTATCATTTTATTGCAATTGACAGAATATAGGGGTAAATGATATCGTAAAAGCATTATGGATTCTGCTCAGATTATTTTATTTATAGTCATAATTCTCTTAGCGATTCTTCTTTTGGCATTGGGAATTCAAGTGTTTTTTATTCTGCGTGAATTTCGTAAAACAGTTTTCAAGGCAAATAAAGTTTTAGATAATACTAATGTTATAACTCAAAGCGTTTCTTTTCCGATATCTTCCCTTTCTTCGATTGCAACAGGTATTAAAACAGGCGCTTCGTTTATCCATCTTTTCAAAAAAATCTTAAATGATAAAGATGAAAAGAGCAAAAAATAAGGAGAGCAAAAATGGATAAGAATAATAATAATTCAAACAGCAATTTTTTTAGCGGTTTCTTGCTAGGACTTTTAGTTGGAGGAGCTATCGTATTTTTGTTGGGAACAGAAAAAGGAAAAAAATTATTGAAAACAATTTCCGAAAACGGATTAGGAAATAATTCCAATATTTTTGATGACGTAAATAAGTCAGAAGATTCGGATGAAGCTACGAAAAAACCCAGGAAAGAAAATATTCAAAAAAGAGAATTTGCTATTAAGGAACAGCTTATTGAGGAAAAACCAAGAGTCAGGCGTCTTTTTAGGGGAATTTCCCGTCGTGTTAATTAACCCAAAGAACTAAAGCCCATATTTTTCTATATTGTTATTATGCTCTGAGAGAGTCTTCGCATATCTGATTTTTTGGTCTTTGTCATGGATGTAATACAGATAATCTGTGTCAGCGGGAGATGCTGCTGCCCGAAGCGCTTCAAGTCCGGGGTTTGATATCGGACCTGGGGGTAATCCCGGATGCAAATATGTATTGTAATTTGAAATAACGCTTTTATACTCTTCGATGCTTACTGGTTCCCACCATTTTTTGTTTGATAGATTTTGACCCTTCGCATATTGAATAGTTGCATCCACTTGTAATGCTATCCCCGCATTTAGTCTGTTAACCAATATGCCTGAGATAATTGGTTTTTCTGCATCGGTAATTGCCTCCCGTTCTATGAGAGAGGCAAGTATTACGATTTGTTTCTTAGTTAAGCCGGAATTACTGGTATTAATACCGGCATATTTTTTATCAAAGTTTCCCCGCATCTGATTTGTAATCATTTCTATGTTTGCATCTTTCGGAATTAAATAAGTATCAGGAAAAAGATAGCCCTCATGAGATTTCAATATATTTAACCAAGAAGGATCTGAGGATGGTATTTTTTCTTTTAGTATTTCGGCAATTTCCGTTGCCCTTTTTCCCTCGGGAACTGTAGTCCAAATATCCAGCGTTCCGTGAGTTAAGTTTTCGGCAATTTCCTGAGTTGTCATAGATGGAGAAAGACGAAAATCTCCTGCCTCTATTTTCTTGTCGATTCCCAATTGCTTTACCAAAAGAAAGAATACGATAGGACTTTTTATTAATCCTTGTTTTTTTAGCCTATTTGATATTTCTCTAACTCCATCACCAGGCTTTACAACAAAGATAATAGAGTTTTTATTGTTTGGGTCAGAAGCAGATATTCCTTTTTTCCACCAAATTACACTTCCAAAAATAACGACTATCAAAAGTATTGCGACTATAATTAATTTTTTCATGAAAAATCGAAAATTGGAAATTCTTTCAACATCCTTTTTCCTTGGTTAAGATTATACACGTTTTCGCTGTAAAGTGTACATATTGAGTCTCCCTTACGGACTTTTTCCTCTTCTTTGGAATTCAAATAAACACCTGCTCCTTTTTGTACCGGTGCTCCCAATGCCTTTACCAAAAGGGTAAGATTTTTACTATCTATATTTTTAACGGTGCCCGATTTTTTTGCCTTAATTTTATATATAAATTTACCCGGAATTAATTTATTGCTATCAATATTTGGATTACCGCCTTGTTCAAAAATTATCTCCTTCATTTTTTTTAAAGCCTCCCCCTCTTGTAAAATTTTTGTTGCCCAACCCATGCAATTGCCATAAGTATTCTTGACATATTCGTGTAATGTCTGTGGGGAGTCTTTTAGACAAAGTTCCAATAGATTTCCTGCAAGTGTTAGGCTTCTTATTTCTAAATCAAAAGGCCTATCGGGTGCTTGTTCCAAAACTTTTAATGCATCTTTTGTTTCAAGAATGGGTCCTATTCCGCGGCCGACCGGCTCATCTACCCTTTGAATTAGAACCCGTATTTTTATATTAAATTTTCTCGCAACAAATTCAAATTTATTTTTAAGAATTTCCGCGTCTTTAAGATGGGTTACTTTCAATGTATTTCCATAAGGCAAATCTATAACAACATGAGTCGCTCCAAAAGCAATTTTCTTTGCCATTATGGAAATAATGATTTTGTCAAAACTTTCAAACATTAATTCCTTTTCAACATTTATAATTTCATCATCCGCCGGAGCAATATTAAAATTTCCCCCCCAAACAATACAGGCATTTATTTTCTTAACTATTTTTAATATTTTTTCTTTCGGCAGAATAACGGGCGCTAGGATTTCCATGTCATCTGCAGTTCCGCTTGTTGTGATTGCACGACTGGAGCTTTTGGGAATTAAAAATCCTGCTGCAGCTACAATTGGTACGACAATAAGAGTAGTACGGTTTCCTGGAACTCCGCCGATAGAATGTTTGTCCGCAATAATTCCTTTGAAATGCAGTTTTTCTCCTGTTTCAACCATTGCCTTTGTGAGGAAGTAAAGCTCTTCATTTGTAAATCCCTGCGAATAGCCGGATGCGGCAAAATAAGTAGTTAAAACATCTCCCAATCTTTGCTTAACAATCTGATCCATTATGGAATAGATTTCTTTATAATTTAAAGTTTTACCAATAAGCTTTTTTCTTATGGCATTTAGCGCATTTTGTTGATTAAGTTCTTCTTGAAATATTTTCTTATCCATGTTAATTTTTTATTTGCTTAATAGCAATTAAAATCATAGTTTTAACCGTAGAAAAAATGAAATATAAAAATAGATTAATTATCCGATAAATTGTCGGCCAAATTTTTTGTAAATTCATATTTTTGAAAGAACTGCTTTTACAACAAGTCTTTTCCAAATTGTGCCGGGGGGAGTGCATGTTACAAGAGTTAAATAAGAATTATTATAATCTTGAGAAAGAGCAGAAAAATCTTGTGGATCAACAACTGTTATTTTAAATATCTTATAAGTGTAAGTAACTCCGTTTATCGTTGCGTATATTACATCTTCGTTTTTGAGTTTGTAGGCATTGGCAAAAATTGTTTTGTAATCTTTCGGATTAAATAATTGAGGAAGAGTTGAATGACCAAAAATTACTGCATTTCCATTATTTCCTGGAATACTTGTGCCTTGATAGTTAACTAAATGTTTTGTCAGGTCCATGTCAACAGTTGACACTATTGCTATGTCTATATTTATTTTTGGTATAGAAATAGTGTATGAAGAAGGGTTGTTTTGGTCTTGTTGAGAAGGTTTAGGGTTAAAATTTGTAAACCAATTTTCTGCCTTGCTATAGTCGGTTCTGTCTATTGAGTTTTTTGCCAGATCGATAATATTTGCGTGAGGAATAGAAGATGTAATATTTTGGGATGCAAAATTAGAACTAAAATATATCTGCCAAGATATAAAAGGGAACAAGACATAAAAGATAAGAAATACTCCCAATATTAGGAGCAGTATGCTTATCATTCGAAGATATATTTTTAATTTATCCCCTTCACTTTTGAGATAGTAATGTCTACCCATCAATCTTAATTAAAATTTTTATATTCTTTTCTATTATTGGGAGATTCTTTGGTAAAAATGGAAGGTTGGGTGAAAGTCTGATGTCTATATCTGAAATTTGAGGCAGTTTGTAAAGCGTATCTTCAGTGGACTTAAAAGATTTTCCCTTTAAATCTTTCGTTAAGTTTTTCTCCGAAATTTCCGGAAGAAGAAGAGCTTTAATGCTAAGATTGGCTTGGACTTCTTCATCGTTTTTGTTTTTTATATTCAGAACAGTTGTTTTGATGTTGTTATAGTCTACTTGATGATTAGCTGGTACATCTTTTTCCAACAGAGATTTACTAATTTCTATTAAATCATTCTTGTCATAAGAGATTCCCTGATATTCCACAGTCCCTTTTAATGTAACTTGATTTGCCTCATCTCCTACTTTTGCGTCAAATGTTTTTTGGCTTAAATTCATAGAAACAAATGTGGGAAGCAATACTTTGTCTTTGCCTATTTGTTGAATTAAAGCTTCCCTTGCTTTATCTTCGAGTTGCTTCGGGAGTTCTTCTTCTAATTTTCCCTCATCAGTTTTTGAAATTACAGTAACCTCTTTTTTTGTTCCTCCGGAAAAAGGATTGTCATTTTTTGCAGCTATGTCGCTTATATCAAAATTAGAAACAGTAAATCTTGTTCCCGAGGGCAGATTTGATTCTTTTCCGAGTTGAGCCGCAGTTACATTTGCCGTAACTGTTTGGGAGGGAGGGGGAGGTTCGTCTGCAGATCGTGATGCTACTGCTTTCACGCTGACAGATGAGTCAAGTGTGAATTTAAGGCCGTTGGCGGATGTTATTACTGTTCCTTCGGGAAAGGTTTTGCTTTGTGGTAAGGTATTAAATATTGTTACGGTTCCTTTGGCATTTGTGCCAACATCTTTTTTCCCGGTAGCCGGTCCGGAAACACTTCCTTCTTCCGACACTGTGACAAATTCTCCTTTAATGATATTTTTGTCTGAGTCAGTTTCGCTGAGAGTTGAAAATAAAATACTTTTTTCTTCCTGGATTATTTTCGGATCGACCGTTATGGTGATTATGGCTTTCATAAATAAGAAATAAGAGGATAAAAGTACAATAATCAAAATTAAAATAACAGGAACTACAAAAGTTATTTTTCCTCCGGGTCTTTTAGAGAAAACTATTTTAATATTTATTTTTTTGAAAATACTTTTTCCAAAGGTTAAAATGTTATTTATTATGTTGGGTGATTTTGCAGTTGGATATGTTTCTACAGTTTCAAATTGAGGAATTTCTTCTTCAATTTCATCAACAGGCTTTTGGGATTCTTCTTCTAGGTTTGCTTCTCCTGTTTTTACCTGGGCAGGCATTTTGACAACATCAATATCTTTAGTAAATCCAAAATCCTCTGCCCCAATGTTTTTGAAATTTTCTGTTTCTACGACAGGATTTTGTAGCGAGGCTTCTTCTTGACCGGCCGAGTCAGACATCTGATTCTCAGTAGATTCTTCATGGATGACTGGTCTTTTGGGTATATCTTTTTCCAAAACTTCAAAACCCATTTGTGTTGCTGCGCCAAAAAGAACCGCTTGCGCGTCAAATCCCCAAGGCAGATTGGTTATTTGAGGAAGATGAAGAAAAGGCAAACTTTTGCTCCAAGTATGAGTTATAAACTCTTGGCTCAAATCTTCTTTGCCGTTAAATATTATAATTCTGGATGGTAAAATTTCCGGAATGTTAAAATGTTTCAAGAGAGTATCTACGGTGAAGGGAATTGATTCATGAATTTCAGAGCTTTTTGTTTCTATGCTTTTTCCGGCTCTCAAAAGCGTTACCGTAACTGATTTTTTGTTAACTTCGGCAAGAATAGCTGAGATGGGTGCTCCTTCTTCTTTTTGCAATAAATGGGAAATTGCCTGAGAAATTACCAAGAAACCTATGGGTGTTAATCCCAGCTCTTCGCTTGCCTTTTTAAGTTTTGCAAGATGCTCTTTTTTTATCTGATCATTCTCTGTCCAACTTTCTTTTACTCCAAAAATTGTTTTCTGTGTTTGTATATTTTCAGGCAAAGACGATTCAGCTGAGGAAATTGCTTTATCCAAGACTTCCAGAAGCTCTTCGGATGATATTTCATCAATTGTCGTTGGAAAATGTTCTTCTTTTTGGCCGATAATTTTTACTTTACCCTCGATTTCTTCAAATATTACCGCCTGAGCTTTCTCATCTCTTAAAATTAAAACCAAGAAATGTAAAGGAATAACTTTTTTATTAAAATTTTTAATGAATGGCAGATTCATATTTTAAAATTTAATCAACCTTTGCGTAAATACGCCTCTGACCTTTCCCTATATTTTCCTGCTTAATTATTTTAAAGCTTTTCACCTTAGATGTAAACGAAACATGCGGTCCTCCACAGAATTCAATCGAATAAGGCTTCTTTTCTCCTATAAAATAAATTTTTACAGTGTCTGCATACTTGTCATCAAAAAGTCCTATTGCTCCTATTTCTTTTGCTTTTGCAAGTGGCAGCATTTCAAAATGCACAGGTAAGTTTTCTAGGATTTTTTCGTTTACGATACTTTCTACTTTTTTTAATTCATCAGGTGTTAAGCTTCTATCAAAATTAAAATCAAATCTTACTCTTTCGGAAGTTATATTACTTCCAGTTTGATGTAATTGTTTTCCAAACAAATCTCTGAGGGCTTGATGCAAAAGATGCGTTGCAGTATGACCCATGATTGTTTTTTCCGAATGATCCGCCAGCCCTCCTGCAAATTTTTTCCCTGCTCCGGCTCTTGAAACATTTTGATGCGCTTTCATCTTCTGTGCAAATTTCTGATCGTCAAAAGTATATCCAAGACTTTTTATTTGAGTAGGAGATAGTCCGTGTGTTGTGTAGACGATAAATGCATCATCACTGGAAATTTCGGTGACTCCCATTAAATCGTCTCCTGTTCTCTTGTATTTTCCTTCGATGAATTTTTTCGCGTTAGATAAAACATTTTTATATTGATCTATTTCCTGAGTAATAACATTAATTATTTTTGCAAACGATGTTTCTAATAATGGGTCTGTATCTTTATATTGTTTGACTATGGACAAAAGAGTTTCTCTGATATCTCCCTGGTCAATAGCTCTTCTCAAAAGTCTTCGCAAAACATAGCCTTGTTCTTTGTTGGAGGGATAAATTCCTGCGGATATGATAAAACTTGCAGAAATTAAATGGTCTACAATTATTCTCATTTCTTTTTCATTTCCTTTATAGGATTTATTAGTTTGTTTTTCTATAGATTTTATAATTGGAGCAAAAAGGGAAGTGGTAAAAATATCTTGTTTGTTTTCGTAAGCCGCTAACAATCTTTCCAGTCCTGATCCATGATCAACATTTTTTTGAGGAAGTTTGGTAAATCCTTTCTCGGATTTTTGGTATTCCATGAAAACGCTGTTAACAATTTCCATGAAAGCTCCGCATTCGCAATTCGGATGACATTCTTTGCCAAATTTTTCATCATGAGGAATGTCAAATTTAAAAAATATTTCAGAGTCAGGTCCGCCCGGTTCGCCAATTGGCATTTTGTCGGGTTCTCCTGCTCTTGACCACCAGTTTTTTGTATCATAGAAAAATATTCGCTCTTTTGGATTCAAATTTTCTTTTTCAAAAATATCTGTCCAGATTTTTTCAGATTCGATATCTTTGGGAATATCTTTGTACCCTTTGAAAATCGTTACATAGAGTTTATTCTCCGGTATTTTCAACTCTTTAATTACGAATTCCCAGATCCAGTGAAGCTGTTCTTTTTTGAAATAGTCTCCCAAAGACCAATTACCAAGCATTCGGAAAAAAGTTGTATGGCGGTTGTCCCCGATTTCATCAATATCCTGAGCGCGGAAAGAATTTTGCACATTTACCAGTCTTTTTCCCATTGGATGTGCTTCACCCAAAAGATAGGGAACCAAAGGCTGCATGCCGGATGAGGTAAAAAGAGTTGTCGGATCATTTTCCGGAACCAGAGGTGAATTCGTAATTCTTTTATGATTCTTTTTTTCGAAAAAAGAAATATATTTGTTGATTATTTCCAGAGCGGTCATCGTATTCAAATTATATCACGATTGGGAATTTAGTATAATAAGATTGTGTTAATAGTTATCAAAAAAAAAGCGACAAAAGATGAGATTGAAAAAATGTCAGAAGATCTTGCGGGTTTTATCAAGGTAGTAGTTGATATTGAGAATAAAATCCTTGCGGGTGGCGGTCAAAGACATGTTGACGGAGAAGAAAAATTATTGCAGGAAGGATCAAAGCAGAGTAATTTGTGGGGCGGAGGCTTTGATACGCAAACGCAAGAAATTGATTACAATTCCATGATAAATTTAAGACCTTCTCAGGATAATCCGGGCCGTGAAATATTATCTTCCGAAATAAGAAAAATATTTGATGAAATAGTTAAAGATTTGTTTTTATAAATTTATGAATAACAAGGCTTTGGTTTTGGACATTGCAATGAATTTAAACCGGATTGGCAATTGGGCTGTTGACAATTTTGAGAATAAAGAAAAAAGAATTTATTTTTTCCTGGATCAGACGAGCGGTTATATAGATAGTCTTAGTAGTTCTTCTTTTTCAGATAAGTTTAAAAAAACATTTGATAAATTCTTGGAAGATTATAAATTGCTAAAAAAAGAAGTTGGCTTATCCTCTAAAGATAATGAAGTTTGGGGAGAAAAAATGATGACATGGGGAAATATCTTAACGCATAGGTCAAAATTAATTTAATTTTCCTTCGGCGACATTTTGAGTGATTATCCATCATTGACAAGCAATTAACCATGATATATTATTTGCATAATGACAGAACAACTTTCAACTAAGACATCATTACTTGAATCTGCGAGCAATGTTTTGTTAGCCCAAAGACAAGAAGTAGAAAGAATAAAGCTTGGGCAAGAGTTTGTATATGGAGTAGGCGAGCTATTATGGCGTTTCTCGCCAGTGCCACCCACAGGATATAGCAGTACCTGGCATTATACATATAAGGAGCCAGGCACTCATCGTATTCCTCTTGTTGTATTGGAAACTCCGGAGGGAGATGTAAGTATGTATGTCGAAGGCGAATTCAAAAAAATTAATGTACCAGATAATGCTAATCCTTATGATTTGATGCATTCTGTAAAGCGCGAAAGGTTAACTCTTCATTTAGAACGTGATGGAGTAAGTGAGGATCTGAGGATAATATTTGATGATAAAGATAATCCTGATCCGGCTCTGTTGCCATCCAATGAGCAATTGAAAATGGGATTATTTTTGTTGCAAAAAATAAAAGACGGACATGGAGTGAAAAGTTTAGAGCCAAAGGACACGCTAACTCTTGCTACTCATATCTAATCTAATTTGTTCCTGGTAGAGCCAGCGGGCCATTTCTCCTAGATATAAAGCAAGAGGTAGTTCCAAAGATGCTGCCTGTCCAACTGTTTCAACTTCAAAACCTTTTGGCAAATATGTTTTGAGTACTGAATTTTGATATCCAATATATGGATTGTTGGATATTGCCAAACAAGTTCCCGGAGATGGATTTCTTTCCAGCCATTTTTTTATGGTATCTCCGGTGTTTGGCCAGATTATTCTTTCGCCTTTTTCATTCGGTTTCAAAAACGCATTTACCCATTGTGTTTTAACTTGTTTCATTTCTTGCAGTAATTGTTCTTCGTCCCAAACCATTTTCATCATTTCCAATTCAGTCTTAGGAAGTTTTTTATTCGCGTTATCTAAAAGCATTACTGAAATTTCTCTTTTTTCATCAAGCGGGCGTTCTCCTCCAAGAAATACAATTCTGTCAAAGCGTATGTCCTGATTCCAAAGCATTTCAAGAAAGCTCAGTCTTTTTTTAATTACATGGAATAATTCTCCGAGCATTAACGCATTATCGTATTTTCTTTTTATTGGAGTAATTTCTTTTAGCATGTTCAGCTTATCTAAAATTGGCATAATCTTTTCTCTTAGATGGGGAATCTCTAAATTGTCTTTTTTTTGAAAGAATTTTTCCTGGGTTATCTCAACAATATTTTTTAATGTGTTATTATTTGGCAATTCCAAAACCTTCATTATCTCCAATATTGCAGAATTAGGTTGCCCATCAGAATTTACAATTGCATAGCTATTCATAGCCCATTTATTATAACAAAGAGTTATATGAGCTTATAAAGAGGACAAGAGGCGTGTTTGCAATGGGCGGGACAATATTTTCTTCCATAATCAATCATGCGGTTGGTGAAATTGAACCATTCTTCTTTTGGCAAAAGCAACATTAAATCTTCTTCAATCTTTTCAGGATTTGTGTTGGTCGTTAAGCCAAATAACTTAGAAAGTCTTGTGACATGAGTGTCAACTGCAATTCCCTGAACAATTCCATAAACATTTCCCAAAACAACACTTGCAGTTTTGCGTCCAACCCCCGGAAGTTCAATTAATTGTTCCATTGTTTTTGGAATTTGACCTTTGTGTTTATTGATAATAATAGTCGCGGTGTTTTTGATAAACTTTGCCTTTTGTCTAAATAGTCCTAATTTATCCAAATTTTTTTCTAATTCATCCGAATTTGCGTTTGCATAACTCTTGATAGTTTTATATTTCTTGAAAAGTTTGGAAGTCACCTCATTCACTTTTTTATCCGTATTTCTGGCAGATAAAATAACAGCCAGTAAAAGTTCAAACGGAGTAGTGTAATTAAGAATTGTTTTGGGGTTGGGAAAAAGCCTTTTTAGGACTGTTAGAATTTTTAGGGTTTTTTGTTTGGTAGTCATGCGGGTATTATACATTATTACCCCCTTGACACGACACTTAGTATGTGATATAAATTTATTACTCTATATTCAAGTAAATAAAAGGTGGTGCGCCTTGTGCGTTTTTTTTGTTGGTGATGGCTAAATTTGATAAAAAAATTAATATAAGACAAAACTGGGGAAAAGAATATTCTTTCTTGCCAAAATTAGACCTTCTTGATGTGCAGAAAAGTTCCTATAAGTGGTTTTTAGACATTGGCATTGGAGAGATAATTAAAGAAATTTCCCCTATTGATGATTTTACAGAAAAAAACTGGAGATTGGAATTCAAGAAATATAGAATAGGCAAAGCCGCAAATACACCGGAAGTTGCTCTTTCCAAAGGCCTCATGTTTGACGCTCCATTATATGTAGAGACAACACTCACCAATAAAAAAACAAATGCGACTATCGAGCAAGAAGTATTTTTGGGAGACATTCCTCAGATGACAGACAGAGGAACATTTATTATTAACGGAGTTGAAAGAACAGTGGTTAATCAATTGGTACGTTCCCCGGGAGTATTTTTCACCGCAGTACATGATAATGTTACCGGTAAAAAGTTGTTTACGGCCGAAATAAGGCCGATTCACGGTTCATGGCTGGAATTTTCTACAACAAGACACGAAACAATAACAGTCAAAATAGACAGACGCAGAAAATTTCTGGCTTCAACATTCTTAAGAGCAATTGGATTTTCCTCAAATGACGATATAAAAGAATCGTTTAGAGAATTAGAGGGAGAAGGTAAAACAGCTTTTATAGGAAACACTTTACAAAAAGACGAGACGGGGAGCTCCAAAGACGCAATTGTTGAGATATTTAAGAAAATGCATCCCGGAGAACCGGTCGTGTTTGAAAAAGTTAAGGAAAATTTTGATGGATTATTCTTTAACAGCAGACGCTATGATTTGGGTAAAGTTGGAAGATACAAAATCAACAAAAAGTTAAAAGGAATGGCAGGATTCAGAGAATCAGATGCACAAATCTTGACAAAAGAAGATATTTTGGGAACAATCAGTTTTCTTATTAAATTAGCTCAGGGGGGAGAAGGCGTTGATGATATTGACAGTCTGGCAAACAGAAGGGTCAGACGCGTTGGAGAATTGGTTGCAACAACAGCATTCAGAGTCGGAGTATTAAGGCTTGAAAGAAGTGTAAAAGAGAGAATGAGTTTGATTCAGCCGGATATTCCTCCATCCATTGGAGCATTAATTAATGCAAGGCCAATTATGGCCTCAATTAATGAGTTCTTCAGAACATCTCAGTTGTCAACGATATTAGATCAGACAAATCCATTGTCTGAAATTGACAACTTGAATCGTTTGACAGTCATGGGAACAGGCGGAATTTCCAGAGAAAGAGCAGCCTTTTCAATTAGAGATATTAACAGCTCTCAGTACGGAAGAATTTGTCCTATAAGAAGTCCTGAGGGACCTAATATCGGTTTGGTTACTTATCTGGCTTTATATTCCAAGGTTAATGAACATGGATTTTTGGAAAGTCCATACAGAAAGGTTGAAAAAATAAAAAGAGGAAAAGATACAATTGTCAAAGCAACAGATGAAATAGTTTATCTGGCTGCGGATGATGAAAAAACATATTACATTACCCACGCAGGCGCACTGGAAAATAACACTTTGATAGCTGACCGTGTTCCTGTTAGATTTCAAGGCGGATTTATGGAAGTTGAAAAAGAAAAAGTTGATTTTGTCGATGTAGTGCCTCGACAGGTTGTCGGGACTTCAGCATCTCTTATTCCTTTTGTATCTCATGATGAAACGAATAGAGCTTTGATGGGAACTCACATGCAGTGCCAGGCTGTTCCTTTGGTTGCCCCGGAAAGTCCGATGGTTGGAACTGATATGGAAAAAGTAGTTGCTCAAGTGATGGGAAGAGTAGTCAGAGCTCCATATGATGGCACAATTATATATGCAGATGCAAACAAAGTAACCATAAAAGGAAGAACAAGAAGCGAGGAAAAGACTTATCAAATAGATTCTTTCAAGAGAACTTCTCAGGCAACAGCTTACACTCAAAAAACAGTTGTAGTGGAGGGGGACAAAGTTAAAAAGAATGATCTTTTGATTGATGGTCCATCTTCGGACAATGGAGAATTGGCCCTCGGACAAAATCTTCTGATTGCTTACGCTTCTTTGGATGGATTGGGATACGAAGACGCGGTTGTTATATCAGACAGATTAGTTAGAGAAGATGTATTATCTTCTATTCATATTGAAAAACATGAAGCTGCAGTTGTTGAAACAAAATTAGGCCCTGAAGAAACAACAAGAGATATTCCAAATGTTTCGGAAGAGGATTTGGCAAATCTTGATGAAGAAGGAATAGTAGTTGTAGGTAGCGATGTAGTTCCGGGCGATATATTGGTTGGTAAAATTGCTCCAAAAGGAGAAACAGAATTAACAGCCGAAGAAAGGCTGTTGCGAGCAATTTTCGGTGAACAGGCAAGGGAAGTCAGAGACACATCTCTTAGAATGCCTCACGGAGAAAGAGGAACAATTATCAGCGTTCAGATATTGGACAGAAAAAAGGGAGACGAACTTGAACCGGGAACTTTGAGAAAAATTATTATCGAAGTTGCACAATTTAGACATGTTGTTGTGGGAGATAAATTAGCAGGCCGTCACGGAAACAAAGGAGTTATTTCTAAAATATTGCCTCAGGGAGACATGCCTTATTTGGCTGATGGTACTCCGATTGATATTGTCATCTCCCCGATTTCGGTTTTGGCCCGTATGAATTTGGGGCAATTATTGGAAGCTCATCTTGGTTGGGCATGTTCGAAATTGGGCATAAAAGTCGGAATTCCCGCTTTTGAAGAGGTCGGAGAAGATAGAATTACAAAATCATTAAGAGAGGCAAAACTTCCTGAAAACGGGAAAACAACATTATATGATGGACGGACAGGAGAAGCTTATGAAAATTCTGTTGTTGTGGGAATAGAATATATTATGAAACTTATCCACATGGTTGAGGATAAAACTCATGCCCGTTCTACAGGTCCATATTCTTTGGTTACACAACAGCCATTGGGCGGAAAAGCGCAAATGGGAGGTCAAAGACTTGGGGAGATGGAAGTCTGGGCATTGGATGCACATAGAGCCAGATATACTCTTCAGGAAATGTTAACAATAAAATCCGATGATGTTGTAGGACGCGCAAAAGCATTTGAAGCAATTGTTAAGGGAGTAGATATTCCAACTCCAAGAGTTCCCGAATCATTCAAGGTCTTAATTAAAGAACTGGCATCTCTAGGATTAAATATTACCCCAATTGGCGCAACTGTTGTGCCGGAAACATTAGCGACTTTGGCAGTTGAGGGAAGTCTGATTGAAAAAAAGATTGAGGAAAAAGTAGAAAAAGACGCCTTAGAGCTGCAAATTGCATCTTCTGCAGAAACACCGGTTAAAGAGAAAGTTAGTTAAAAAATATGAATGATATAAATAAAAAAATGAAAGATATAACAATTTTGGACTTCAAAGCTTTGAAGATTTCTTTAGCTTCTCCTAAAGATATTTTGGCATGGAGCTATGGGGAAGTAACAAAACCTGAAACTATTAATTACCGAACTTTGAGACCTGAAAAAGACGGACTTTTCGATGAAAGAATTTTTGGACCAACAAAAGACTGGGAATGTTATTGCGGAAAATACAAAAGAATCAGATACAGAGGAATAGTCTGTGACAAATGCGGAGTTGAAGTAACCCTCTCACGAGTCAGACGTGAGAGAATGGGACATATTGTTTTGGCAACTCCTGTTGCTCATGTTTGGTTCTTCAAGGGTTCATCTTCGCCTTTGTCTTTACTTTTGGATATGTCTCAAAAAAGCCTTGAGTCAGTTATTTACTATGCGTCCTATTTGGTTATTACTATTGATGAAGATAAGAAAAAGGAAGCTATGGATTCATTCTCGGATTATATCGAGAAAAAAAAACAGCAATTAAAACATGATTTGGGTCTTGAAGAAAAGACAATTGATGCGGAAATGGGTCAAAAGAAAAAAGATGCTCTGACAGGCAAATCTAAAGGGGAACAAAAAGAACTCATTGAACAGGAAATAAAGCTGATACAAAGACAAAGAGTTGCTGCTCTTGCCGAAAGACTTGATTTGGAAAGCAAAAAACTGGATGAAATCTACGACGCACTTTTGAAACTTCTCAAGGGTTTAAAAGTCGGAGCAGTTCTTTCGGAAGATGAATACTTTAAAATTTTGGAATACGATATTCCGGTTTTCTTCACGATTAGGACTGGTGCGGAAGGACTTCTTGAATTATTGGAAAAAATCGATATTACCGGACTTATCGCGTCTTTAAGAAAAGAAACAGAAAAAGCAAAGGGGCAAAAATATCTAAAACTTATTAAAAGACTTAGACTTATTGAATCAATCCGCAAGGCTGAAATTTTACCAACCTTTATGTTGCTTTCGGTATTGCCGGTTATTCCGCCTGATCTTCGTCCTATGGTTCAGCTTTCCGGAGGTCGTTTTGCAACATCAGATTTGAATGATTTATACAGAAGAGTTATCAACAGAAATAACAGATTAAAGCACTTGATGAGCTTGGGTGCACCAATGATAATTCTTAAGAATGAAAGAAGAATGCTGCAGGAAGCTGTTGATTCATTGATAGATATTGCGCAAAGAAGCAGCCAGGTTACCTCTTCTCCTTTGAGATCACTGTCAGATATGCTTCGTGGAAAACAGGGAAGATTCAGACAAAACCTTTTGGGCAAAAGAGTTGATTATTCCGGCCGTTCGGTTATTGTTGTTGGTCCTCAGTTGACACTGTCTCAGTGCGGTCTTCCAAAAGAAATGGCTCTTGAGATGTTCAAACCTTTTGTTTTGAGAGAAGTTATCATAAGAGGATTTGCTCCGAATATAAAATCCGCAAAAAGATTTATTGAAAAGCGTCCGCCTGAAGTCTTTGATATTTTGGAAGAAATTACAAAAAACCATCCGGTTCTTCTCAACCGGGCGCCAACTCTTCATAAATTAGGTATTCAGGCATTTTATCCAATTCTGATTGAAGGATCTGCTATTGCTCTTCATCCATGTGTTTGTGCAGGATACAACGCAGACTTTGACGGAGACCAGATGGCCGTACATATTCCTTTATCCAAAAAAGCCCAAGAAGAAGCTATAACTCTTATGATGCCAAAACACAATCTTCTTAAACCTGCGGATGGTGGAGCAATAACGCTTCCAAATAAAGAAATGGCAGTCGGAGTTTACTACCTGACAAGTATAGACGAGTCAACAAGAAGAGAAGAATTGCCTATGTTTAAAGACACACAAGATGCACTTTTGGCCCACAACATCAAAGCTATAAAACTAAGAGAGCCTATCATGGTCAGAGTTGAAGACAAGAACATTGAGACAACAGCTGGGAGAATACTTCTTAATGAAGCCCTTCCGGCCCTTTCCGAATTTATCAATAAGCCTATTAACGCATCAGGAATAAAGGTAATTGTAACAGAGGCAATTACCAAAAGAACACCGGATGAGGTTGAGGAATTAATAGACGCTATTAAGAAGCTTGGATTCTACGGGGCAACAATATCAGGAATTTCTGTTTCGGTTTTTGATAATGAGATGATTAAAGACAGACAAGAGTTTATTGACGGAGCTGACAAAAAAGTTTCCCAAATAGATGATGATTATCAAAAGGGGTTAATAACAGATGAGGAGAGAAAAAGATTATCGAATGATATCTGGCTTAGTACGACTGATACAATTGCGGATTTGACATGGAACAATCTTAAATCAACCAATGTAATTAAGCTAATTATTGATTCCGAGGGAGCAAGAGCAGGTAAAGAGCAGTTAAAACAGCTCTCTGCTATGAAAGGTCTTATTCTTGATCCTCTTGGGAAAATCGTTGAATTGCCAATTAAGTCTAACTTTAGAGAAGGGTTGTCTATATTTGAGTATGTTGCGTCTGCAAGAGGTTCCAGAAAAGGTTTGACTGACTCGGCTCTTAAGACTGCAAACGCAGGTTATTTAACAAGGCGTCTGGTTGATGCATCTCATGATGTGATTATTAAAGAAGATGATTGCGGAACAAAAGAAGGAATTATTCTCAATAGAGATGAAAAAGATAGGGTAACTCCGTTCTTGCAAAGAATTTTGGGTAGAGTTTTGGTTGCAAATGTTATATCCAAAAAAACGAAAAAGGTAATTGCTAAAGAAAATGATGAAATAACAACTTCTCTTGCCAAGAAAATTGTAGATGATGAGGTTTCCGAAGTGCTTGTCCGTTCGGCTATAACATGTGAATTGGAATATGGAATATGTGCCAAATGTTATGGATGGGACTGGAGCCGAAGAAAAACAGTTGAATCCGGAGTGCCTGTCGGAGTAATTGCAGCTCAGTCAATTGGAGAACCCGGAACTCAGTTAACGATGAGAGTCAGGCACTTTGGAGGGGTTGTTATGTCTGATGTTACTCAAGGTCTGCCAAGAGTAGAAGAACTTTTTGAAATGAGGACTCCTAAAGCTCTTTCTCCAATATCTGAATTTATGGGTAAAGTAAAAATTGAGACAACAGACGAGGGTTATCTTGTTACGATAAAAAGCACAAAAGTTAAGCCCGCGCAGGAACAGGAATTCTTTATTCCCTTAACTGCTACTCTTAATGTTAGTGATGGAGACGAAATTTTGCCGGGAGTTGCGCTTGCTCAGGGTTATATAGATCCTAAGGAAATACTTAAGATTAAAGGCTTAACAGATGCACAGCGTTATGTTATTCTTGAGGCTCAAAAAGTTTACGAATCTCAGGGTATTGCTATCAATGACAAACACTTTGAAGTGGTTTTGAGAAAAATGTCTGATAAAGTAGTTGTAGAAACAGTTGGAGACACATCTTTGATTCCGGGCGCCTTCATTACAAAAACAAAATTTCAGGATATTAATTCAGAGATATTGTCTCAAGGCGGAGAGCCTGCAACAGCAAGACAAACAATTCTTGGAATCACAAAATCTGCTTTGTACTCAGATTCTTGGCTGTCAGCATCTTCCTTCCAGGAAACAACAAAAGTTCTGACTGAAGCAGCTTTGGAAGGACGCGTAGATAACCTAATCGGTCTTAAAGAGAATGTTATTATTGGTCGTCTTATTCCAGTTGAAGGAAAAGTCACAAGTGAAGTATAATATTTTTAATATATGCCGACATTATCACAATTAAGTAAAAGAGGAAGAAAAGCAAAAACAAAAAAGAGCCGATCCGGAGCATTAAGAAGAATTTTCAATGCGAAAGACCGGATTTATAGGTCAACTTTTTCGCCTCAAAAAAGAGGAGTGGTTACATTGGTTAAAACAATGACTCCAAAAAAACCAAATTCTGCGCTTCGTAAAGTCGCCCGTGTCAAGCTGTCCAACAAAATGGAGGTTACAGCGTATATTATGGGAGTTGGACATTCACTTTCCGAGCACGGAATAGTTCTTATCCGGGGCGGAAGGGTAAAAGATTTGCCCGGAGTAAAATATCATATTGTCAGAGGAAAATTTGATTTATTGGGAGTTGAAGGAAGAAAAAGATCAAGAAGCAAATATGGGGCAAAGAGAAATGTAATGGGAGGAGCTGCTCCGAAAGTAGTTGCTGGAACAGCAGCACCGGCAGCACCCGCACCGGCAACAGCGTAGGGAGCAATAAATAGAATTTTTGAAGTTGGATAGTCGGATATTCTTGACATTGAATTCTTGAAGTCTTGAAATCAAGATATCAAAGATTCAAGATCAAAGATGTCAAAAGCATCCAACATCAAGGATTCCAAACATAATATGAGACATAAACAAGCACCAAAAAGGGAAATTGAAGGAGACAGGATTTACAACAACAAACAGATTGCAAAGTTTATCAACTATCTTATGAAAGATGGTAAAAAAACTGTTGCTCAGAATGTTTTGTATGCTACATTTGATTTAATTTCCAAAAAAGAAGCAGATCCTATTGCGGTTTTTGAAAAAGCGCTTAATAATGTTGGTCCAAAACAAGAAGTAAAAGCCAAAAGAGTCGGAGGAGCATCCTATCAAATTCCTATGGAAGTGCGTCCTGAGAGAAGAGCAGCTTTGGCAATGAAATGGATTGTGGATGCGGCGCGTGCCCGTTCCAATAAAGATTATAAAGTTTTTGAAGAAAAATTAGCTGCAGAATTAACAGATGCATCTCAGGAACAAGGTGAAGCAATCAAGAAAAGAGATTCAATTCTCCGCATGGCGCAAGCCAACAGGGCATTCAGTCACTTTAAATGGTAAGCTATTCTTACCCTTATCTTACCTAGTTCTTGCTACGCTTTAACCTCAAAGCTGTTTACTGATTGTATATAAACTTGCTTTCGTCCGCCTTTGGCGAGACTTCGGCGAGGTGAAGGAGGTGATGAAAAATGGCAACAATAATAAATACCCCAGCGCAAACAGGTAGTGATAGCAGTATGGGATTTTTGATGGGGATTGTCTTTCTGGCTGTAGCTTTGTTTATATTTTTTGTTTACGGACTTCCATTTATGAGGCAAATGGGTAATCCTCAAATCAATATTCCAGGGAAAATTGATGTAAATCTAAATCAAGGAAAATAAAAGCGGATGATGGTCCGTCTAAGCTTACCGTTCGCCTTTTCAGTCCGATGTGCTTCGGACACGGCTCACGGAGTGCTGAATCGGCGGGTAAAAAAGGAGGTGAGAATATGGGAATAGTTTTATGGATAATTTTCGGCGCACTATCTGGATGGATTGCCTCTATCATGATGAAAACTGATGATAGTCAAGGATTGGGTATGGATATTCTATTGGGAGTTGTTGGGGCAGTCGTAGGTGGTTTTCTAATGGGAATAATTGGTCAATCAGGAGTGACCGGCTTTAACCTTTACAGCATTCTGGTTGCGGTATTGGGTGCAGTTGTGGTCATTTTTGTTGGGCGGCTTTTAAGACGGGCAGTTTAAAGCTTAATCTTTCGTCTTGATTGAGGAACAAGACAGAAAGGAGGTGATAAATATGACATCTAAAGATAATAAAAAAGGTATAAATCCAATGGCAGCAGGAGTAGTTGGGGTGGCAATTACTGCCGTAGCAGCAGGAACAGCTGTAATACTTTCTGATAAAAAAAGACGAAAAAAAGTAGAGAAAGTCTTAAGTCAATTAGGAAAAACAGGAAAAGAATGGGTAGAAAAAGCACAAACAACCTTGACTAACGCAGGAGAAAATTTGCAAAGGGTAAATAATGAAATTCAAGGTGAATCTAGGAAGAAAAATACAGCTAAAGCTTAAGGTTGAAGCTGGATTTCTAAAATCTTGTCGCCTATTTCAATTTTGTTAGCAATATCCATCCCCTTTGTTACTATTCCAAAGTTGGTGTATTGTCCATTGAGCCAGGACGCATCTGTTTTTGTGATGAAAAATTGAGCGTCGTTGGAAACATTGATATCTCCTCCGCGGGCAACTCCGAGAGAGCCAACAACAAACGGCTTATTATTTATTTCCGTTGGCATTTTCCCTCCGCCTGTTCCATTGCCCAATGGATCTCCGCCCTGAATTACCCAATCTTCAACCCTATGGAAAACTTTTCCATTGTAAAATCCGCTTTTGGCTTTTGAAATGAAATTATTAACAGTATTGGGTGCATCTTGATAATAAAGAGTTAATTCAATATCTCCTTTTTCTGTTTTGATAATTGCCGAAGAAGTTTGTGTTTTATCGACCATAGAATTTATTATAGCAGGAGAAGGAGATGGGGAGATAGGAGGAAGATTAAGCGTTGAATTATCGCTTGCAGGCTTTACTTTCGTCGTGCTTGTATTAACCATAAGGACGGCAAAAAGCCCAAGAAGAATCAACGCACAAATAATGATAAATTTTCCCACGCTTATAATTGTACTACAAGACTTATATTTTTTTACAGTTTATTCTGGAACAGAAAAATTTTTCTCTCTTAGAACTGTTTTGATAGCGCCAATAGTTGTTCTAACTCTTCTTGTTTGTAAAGGTCCTGCGTCAGGGAAAACAGTCTGTTCGTGAGAAGTAATTGGCTGGGGTAAATTAAGATCCCTTAATTTGTTAAGAAATAAATCAATATACTTTTTATCTTTTTCAAACGAGCTTTCACCCTCGTGGTAGCCGTTATTAAATAATTGACGGCAATGCTCTCCGATTGCGCATCCGTTGCAGATTGCATCCGGTCTGCCCTCTACAATTTCTGCAGGGGAGTTGTCCGGTAAATCTACTAAGAATGTGCTTAGAGCTTTTTTAAAAATCTCTACAAAATTCAAATCCTGATCCCACCCAGATCCCAATACATCTTTTGCGTATTTTTTTGGCTTGAATGATTCTTTCTGCGAATCTCGTATATAACTTCTAATATCTCTTACCACTGATGACGGACTAGAGATGCCTTTGACTACAGGCTCATAAAAAATAAGGTGGTGAGCGCGGATTACAAATGGTTCTTGTTCGTTAGATTCCGCACGCGATTCAGTTGCAGACATAGTGGAGCGATTATAGCATCTGCTTTCTGGAATGCAAAATGGAAGTATGGTATACTTGATTCTTGAACTATGGCTGAGGATAAGAGATTTGTAGCATTAGATCACATTCGCAACATTGGTATTATCGCGCATATCGATGCGGGTAAAACCACAACTACAGAACGAATTTTGTATTACACTGGAAAAACCTACAAAATTGGAGATATTGACGAGGGAACAACAGTCATGGACTGGATGGAAGAAGAAAGAAAAAGAGGAATTACGATTGTTTCCGCTGCAACAACCGCATATTGGACCCGTTCGGAAATAAATAATGCTGGTAAAGAAGACCCTTATAGAATAAATATTATTGATACTCCGGGGCATGTTGATTTTACTGCAGAGGTAGAACGATCTTTGCGAGTTCTGGACGGTGGAATTACGGTCCTGGACGCGGAGGAGGGAGTCCAATCTCAATCCGAAACAGTCTGGAGACAGGCAGACAAATATAAAGTTCCCAGAGTTTGTTTTGTTAACAAAATGGACAAACTTGGAGCAGATTTTCTGGCAACTGTAAAAAGTATTGAAGACAGGCTTGGAGCAAATCCCGCAATTATGGTTTTGCCAATTGGAGTTGAATCTACTTTCAAGGGAATTTACGATTTGCTTAACAAAAAATCTATCGTTTGGAGTGGAGAAGAACTTGGCGCTAGATTCACAGTAACAGATGAAATTCCTGAGGGAATGGGACCGGAAATAGAAAAATACAGGGCAAAACTGGTTGAAAAAATTTCAGAAACAGATGATGTGCTGATGGAAAAATACTTAAATAATCAAGAGATTTCAGTTTTGGAACTCAAGCAGGCATTGAGAAGAGCAGTTATCTCATACAAATTAGTTCCAATTTTTGCAGGGTCATCTCTTCGCAATAAAGGAGTGCAGCCATTGTTAGATGGAGTAGTGGATTATCTTCCTTCTCCTGTTGACCTCGGACAAGTTAAGGGATTGAATCCAAAGACAAGTGAGGTGGAAATAAGAAAGCTTACTCCCGAGGAATCAATGTCAGGGCTTGCTTTCAAAATCCAAAATGATCCTCATGTCGGAAAACTTACATATTTTAGAATTTATTCGGGTAAAGTTGCTGCGGGAACATATATTTACAACAGTACCAAAAACGCTCAGGAAAGAGTCGGCCGATTATTGTTAATGCACTCAAATGAAAGAACTGAGATAAAAGAAGCATTTGCAGGAGAAATTGTCGCAATTGTCGGACTTAAAGATACGACAACAGGAGATACGCTGTGCAATCCGGAGAGACCAATAGTTCTTGAAAAAATTTCTTTCCCCGAGCCTGTTATTTCTTTGGCAATTGAGCCCAAAACAAAATCCGATCAGGAAAAATTGGGTTATGCTCTAAAACGGCTGATGGATGAAGATCCTACATTTCAGGTCAAAACAAATCATGAAACAGGACAAACAATTATTTCAGGAGTAGGAGAATTGCAGCTGGAAGTGAAGGTTAACACAATGAAAGCTGATTTCGGAGTTGAGGCAAATGTCGGAGCGCCTCAGGTTGCTTACAAAGAAACTATAGCTAGAGAAGCAGAGGGAGAGGGAAAATATATCAAGCAGTCCGGAGGAAAAGGACAATATGGACACTGTCTTTTGAGAGTAACTCCTACGCCTCGCGGAGAAGGATTTGAATTTTTAAATGAGATTAAAGGCGGAGCAATTCCGGCTACTTTCATAAGCTCAATTGAAAAAGGAGTTAAAGAAACTATGGAGAATGGAATTCTCTTAGGTTATCCAATGGTAGATATGGATGTTGCTGTTTATGATGGGTCATACCATGATGTTGACTCATCTGATATTGCTTTTAAAATCGCAGCATCTCAGGCATTGCAGGCTGCCACAAAAAAAGCAGGACTAACATTATTGGAACCAATTATGAAAGTTGAAGTCACAACTCCAAATGAGTTTATGGGAGATGTTATCGGAGATTTGTCTTCCAAAAGAGCGCAGATTTCAGGAACGGAAGAAAGAAGTAGAGCTACAATTATTCTGGCAATGGTGCCTTTGTCAGAATTGTCAGGATATGCAACAACACTAAGAAGCATGTCTAAGGGAAGAGCATCATATTATATGGAGCCATCTCATTATGAAGAAGTGCCAAAAAATATTCAGGAAGAAATGCTTGCCAAATCCACATTTACAGGAAGAGTTAACGCCCAGTAAAACAAAAAAAAACTAGATCCCGAAACTAGTTCGGGATGACACCGATCCGATTAAAGACCAGTTACTTAAAATAAGCTAAAACCCAGGACATTGTCAAAAGACTGACTAACTGGTGACCTGCATTAAGAAAGTAAAGATTCCAAGACTGCTTTTCAAAAAGAACACCATGTAGTAAAAGCGTTGCTTGAAAACCAAGCCAAACCCAGAAAGCAGTTTGTAATCCTGCTCCGAGAACTGACAAAACATATGCTGTAACCAAAGATGCTGCAAAAAGAATTGCATACATTTTGGGCATTTCTTTTTTATCTCCCATTTCTTTGTGTCCTGAAAGCTTCATCCATGCTTTTCCAAATAGCGGACCATACCAAATAAATCCAACTGCCATAGATGCTATAGCTGCTGCGATTAAAGAAACCCAATTTATTTCTTGCATTAAAATTTCACCTCCTTTCGCTAACCTTAATATCAGCATAATCCAAAGAATAATAAAAAATCAAATGAAAATTTATTTACATTAATCGAATTCTTATACTATAATTATATAATGCTGCCCGAATTAACCTTCTCACAAATTCTCCTTTTGTCTATCCTTTTTATTGTCTTTGTTCTTCTGTTAAGCATTATCCGCTTGGTCAGAAGGTTAAAAAGACAATCGGAAATAAATCTGGGTGAGCAAAACAGAGCGCTTATTGCAAGTCAAAGACTAAATAAGGTTATTCTGCAAAGCTTGAATTTTAATGGCGTTATTCAAAAAATAGCAGAGACAATTCCCAACGAGCTATATTTTGATACGGGTATTGTTGCGGTTATCGAGAGAGTCAGTCAAACAATTAAAAAAGTAGGAATATCCTCAACCAGAGAAGCGCAAGACTCAGCAAAAGCATTAACAGATTCTTTTAATAAAATAGGAATTTCACTAAATGATCCTAATAATTACATGGCAAAAGCTGTCAGGGAAAACAAGCATCTTGTGACAAGTGATCTTTATGATGTTTTAGGTCCAATAATAACAAGAGAAGAAGCTCGAAGCCTGCAAAGCATTATAGGGACTAAGACATCAGTTGTGTATCCTATTTATGGAAGCTTGAGTACGGCTATCGGGGTTTTCGTAGTGGGTACCCGAAAAAAAGAAAAAGAGCTTTCCACCTACGAACTTGCGATAATTCAAAATTTTGTGCAGGGAGTTGGTATTGCCATGGAGCATGCAATGTTGTACTCAAATCTTGAAAAAACCTCAGAGCAATTAAAATTGGCCAACATCAAGCTCCAGCAGCTAGATCGCTTAAAAGATGAATTCGTGTCTCTTGCCTCTCATGAATTAAGAACACCTATGACTGTTATTAAGTCTTATCTCTGGATGATGTTAGATAAAAATAATGCTCTATCGCTCTCAGAAAAACAAAGAATGTATATTGACCGTGCTTATACATCAACACAAAGACTTATTAATCTGGTTAATGATATGCTGAATGTATCAAGAATTGAGTCGGGAAGATTTACACTTTCCATTAAGCCTCTGGATGCGGCAGAATTGATTGGTACTGTACATTCGGAAATGCTGCCTAAGGCGACAGAGCAGAAAATTAATTTGCAATTTGTAAGACCTTTACAGCCTTTGCCTCAAGTCCAGGCCGATCCGGAAAGAGTCGAGCAGGTTTTGATAAATCTGGTTGGAAATGCTTTGAAATTTACGCCGGAAAATGGGACAATAAGAGTGGAAATTAAAAGCAATCCCTTGGAGAGAATGGAGACTATTTCTGTTGTTGATAATGGCAAGGGGATAAGCAGAGAGGATATGACCAAGTTATTTAAAAAATTTTCCATGGTTGGAAATAATTATCTGCAAAAACAAAATTCTCAAGGAACAGGATTGGGCCTGTATCTTTCAAAAGCAATAATCGAGTTAATGGGTGGGAAAATTTGGGTAGAGTCCGAAGGAGAAGGAAAAGGATCCAGATTTAGTTTTACTTTGAGAACAGCTTAAGCTTGCGGCGGATTAAGATATTCTTTTACTTTTTCAACCAAGCCTCCCGGTGTAATTTGGCTTTTGATTAAATAACCGTTGCCTAATTGTAAAGCAGTCCGGATTTCTTCATCTTTATCAAGATTGGTTAAAAAAACAACGCATTTATTTGGAGTTTGGGGAGGAGTATTCTGCACTTGTTTCATAACTGAGAGTCCGTCCATTTTTGGCATTATTATATCCAGAAGAACCAGGTCATACCCTCCGACTTTTATTTTTTGCAAAGCTTCTTCTCCGTCAACAGCCGAATCTAGCTTGTAGCCTTCGGCGCTTAAAACATCTGTGTATAATTCTCTTAAAAATAAATCGTCTTCAGCAACCAAAATCCTCTTTGCGTCCATAAGGAAATGGTATCACACCTTGAATGAGCGAAGCAACTATAGTATGATTTTGATATGGCGACAACGGATTTAGCAAATTATAGAACCCTTTATTTGCAAACTGCAAAGGAATATATTGAAAAGATGTCGGTCGGTTTGAGTCAATTGTCTTTTGATATTTCCAATAAGCAAGCTTTGAATAATATTCATATTAGCTCTCATTCTTTAAAAAGCCAGAGTCAGGTAATGGGGTTTACCGACATGGCAAGCTTGTCAGCTGTTATAGAAAAAAGTTCTAACGATATTTTAAATGGAGTTAGTCAAATTGATGATAAATTTATAGCTTTTTTAAAAACATCTGTTGCTGAACTTAGTTTAGGACTTACGAAAATTAAGACGGAGATGCTGAAATAAATTCAGCATGACAACGGGGAAAACTGGAGTTAAAAATATGAAGATATTGTTAATCGAAGACGATAAATTCTTCCAAAAATTTTACTCAACAAAGCTCGCCGAGAGAAAGGTTGAGGTAGAAGTTGCAGGTGATGGAGAAGAGGGGCTTGTTAAGATGAGGGATACAAAACCTGATTTAGTTCTTTTGGATTTAATCATGCCCAAAGTAGATGGATTTGCAGTGTTAGCCAGCCGGGCTGAAGACGAAAATTTAAAGAAAATTCCGGTTATTGTCTTCTCAACATTGGGACAAGAAAAAGACGTGCAAAATGCCCAAAGACTTGGGGCAAACGGTTATATAAATAAAGGTTTTTTTGATTTTAATACTATGGTTGCTACAATAAATAAAGTCATGAGTTCGCATTAAAATTTATACTGCCCTATGCTTATTACAAATCAGGACCTGAAGTCCCTAGTTCTTAAAAATGGTCTTATTGACGAAAAAGGATTTGCAAAAATTGAAGAAGATGCTAAAAATTCCGATTACACTGTTGCGGAAACCCTAGTCGAAAAAGATATCGTAACGGACGAAAATTTAGGAATATTAGTTTCCGATTTTCTTAAAATACCCTTTATAGTTTTAGCAAAAACCACAATTTCCCCCGAGGTCTTTAATATAGTTCCTGAAAAAATGGCAAGAAAGAAAAAAATAATTCCTTTTGCAAAAGACTCAACAGGAGTGAAAATTGCAATGGAGGACCCCTCAAATAAAGAACTGGTGCAGATGATATCTAAAAAAATCGGCTTACCTATAACTACTTATTTAGCAACAGAACAAGATATTTCAAATGCGCTTAGGATTTATAGAAAAGATTTACAGAACACTTTTGATCAGCTTATAAAAGAGAGTGAAATACCAATGTCAAAAATAGTCGATCTTCTGATTAGCTATGCATATCAAGATAAGGCATCTGATATTCATATAGAACCTGAAGAAAAAGATTCATTGATTCGTTTTAGAATAGATGGAATTTTGCATGATGTTTTATTTTTGCCAAAAAATCTTCACGACCAGATAATTACAAGAATTAAAATCTTGTCCCGTCTCAGAACGGATGAGCATTTGAGTCCCCAGGACGGAAAAATGAGAATTAATTTGGAAGAAGAAAATATAGATGTTCGTGTTTCTATATTGCCGGTAACAGAAGGAGAAAAAGCAGTTTTAAGACTTTTATCGTCCAAGTTTAGGAGATTTTCTCTTGTCGATTTGGGAATGAATGAAAAAGATTTGCAGAAAGTTACAACCGCATACAACAAATCTTACGGAATGATTTTGTCAACAGGCCCGACCGGTAGCGGTAAAACTACAAGTATTTATGCAATTTTAAAAATACTAAATACCCGGGAAAAAAATATTACTACAATTGAAGATCCGGCGGAGTATAGGATAAAAGGAGTGAACCAAATAAATGTCAATACTAAAACAAGCCTTACTTTTGCAAATGGTTTGCGGTCAATACTAAGACAGGATCCTAATATTATTTTTGTCGGAGAAATTAGAGATAGCGAAACAGCGGGTATTGCGGTTAATGCATCTCTGACAGGTCATTTAGTTTTGTCAACGCTTCACACAAATGATGCTGCAACAGCGTTGCCCCGTTTGATAGATATGGATGTCGAGCCTTTTTTAGTCGCATCCACGGTGAATGTAATAATTGCACAAAGACTTGTCAGGAAAATCTGTGAAATGTGTAAGAGTACAAGAACAATTACAAAAGAAGAGCTTTTAAAAAATTTACCAACCGAAGTTATCGGTAAACACATTGAAGGAAAAACAAATATCATTATTTATCAAGGAAGCGGTTGTAAAATTTGTCACTTTACCGGTTACTCAGGCCGAATTGGAGTTTTTGAGGTATTGGAAGTTACAAAAGATATTAGGGATTTAATAATCAAAAGGCAGGATGCTGATGTAATTTCGCAAAAAGCAATAGAAGAGGGTTTGACGACAATGTTAGATGATGGATTGGAAAAAGTATTAAAAGGACTGACTACTATTGAAGAAGTGTTAAGGGTGACAAAAATTCAGAATAAATAATTATGCTAAACACGGAAAATCTTACAATATCAAATAACGATAAGCTAAGCATACTTAGCGATTTGGGAACTATGCTTGCTGCCGGTATACCTCTTTTGGAATCGGTAGAAGCATTGTTAGAAGACGCCAAAGGAAATCAAAAAAAATTTCTTGAAGTATTGAGAGATGATCTCACTCAGGGAAAACATGTTTATTTTACTTTTTCCAAATTTCCGAATGTTTTTACAAAAGTAGTCACGAGCATTGTTAAGGCATCCGAAGAGGCAGGAACACTTGATGTTACATTAAAAGATCTTAAAGAAAGTCTCAAAAAAGATATGGAATTTTCAGACAAAGTAAAATCCGCATTAATCTATCCGTTATTTATAGTTTTTGTATTTTTTGCAGTATTATTTATGATTCTTATCGTTGTTATTCCCAAAATTTCCACTGTTTTCGAAAGGCTCCGCGTTGATCTGCCTTTGCCAACAAAGATATTAATTTTTGTTTCGAATGCTCTTCTTAACCAAACTATTCCTGTAATTTTGAGCGTACTAATTGTTTCTTCTTTGTTGGTCTTTATTTATAAAAAGAAGAAAAAACTATTATTGAATGCCTTATTTAAATTTCCAATTTTATCAAGTCTTGCAAGAGACATAGATTTAACCAGATTTTCAAGAAGCTTTTTTTTACTTTTGAATGCGGGTATACCTATTACAAGTGCTTTGGAGTTAACTGAAAATGTTGTGGTAAGTCGGGATGTTGAGATGGGTTTAAGACAGGCTAAGGAAGCTGTTGCAAGTGGAAAAAAACTTTCCGAAGGATTCAAGGCTAACCGCAAAATTTTTCCAAGCATGGCAATAAGAATTACAGAGGCCGGAGAACGAAGCGGGTCTTTGGATAAGTCTATGGCAGAAATTGCAGAGTTTTTGGATTATCAAGTTTCTATAAAATTAAAAACGACAACCTCTCTTCTTGAGCCGATTCTTTTGGTGGTTATCGGAGTGATGGTTGGAGGAATGATGCTTTCTATTATTGCTCCTATTTACGGACTTATTGGACAAGTGGGGGGGAGATAATGATAATTCATAAATCCAAAGGATTTACTCTGATTGAATTGTCTCTTGTCATGTCAATAATGGCAATTTTATTGGGGTTTATTTCAATAGGTCTTGTCAGATCTCAGCAAAATGTTTCATTGTTTACAACAGAGGAAGTATTGGCAACAGATCTAAGACAGCAGCAATTAAAAGCAATGATTGGTGATACCGAAGGAAGAACAACTTCGGATCAATACGGAATTCATTTTGATGCAAACCGATATGTTCTTTTTCATGGAAGTTCTTTTTCCGAAGACTCTTCAAATTTTGTAAATAATTTATCAAGTAATTTGCAATTTAACAATGCCGGATTTAATGTTATTTTTTCAAGAGTATCAGGAGAAATTTCATCCCCTGTCATAATAAATTTGCAGGACAAAACAACTTCCAGTCTAAAAAGAATACATATAAATAGTATGGGAGTAATAACGCAGGTCGAATCCCTATGAAAAAATTAGAATATCTAAATTCGAAATCCGAAACAAATAATAATTTTCTAAATTCAAATGTTCAAAATGTTTTTGATTTTGTATTTGGATTATTTAAATTTGTTTCGAATTTAGTGCTTCGAGTTTCGAATTTTAAATTCCAGAGGGGCCAGTCGCTTGTAGAAATTCTTTTGGCAATAGGGCTTTCGGCAATTATTCTGCCCGCATTATTAACAGGATTGGTCAGTTCCCGTCAGGGGAAAGCTCAGCAGAATCAAAGAACCCAGGCGGTTTATTTATTGAATGAAACAGTAGATTCGGTAAGAAGTGTCAGAGAAAAAAATTGGGCAGCATTTGCCGTAAATGGAATTTTTCATCCTGTTATTTCCGGTTCGAATTGGAACCTGGCAACAGGATCCGCAACAGTCAACAGTTTCACTCAAAGTGTAATTGTCGGAGATGTTAATAGAAATACAAGCGGAGTAATTGTTTCATCCGGAGGAACACTTGATCCTTCGACAAAAAAAGCAGATATTTCAATTTCATGGGGACAGCCGTATATATCAACAGTCAGCGCTACATTGTATATAACAAGATATTTAAATAATAATGCTTTTTCTCAAACAACTGTTTCTAATTTTTCTTCGGGTATTTTGAATAATACTCAGATAACAGCAACCGCAGGAGGAGAGGTTGCTTTGGCAAATAATAATAAGGCAAAATGGTGTTCGCCTGCAATTTCCTCAACAACAATTGATTTGCCTGATGGTCCGCCTGTTGCAGTTGCTGCTATCGCTAATTCAACTTCATCAAATTTCCCAAATGATGTTTTTGTTGCAACCGCTCCGAATACTTCCAATTCTATAAAACTTGCATATGTTAATGTAACTGCAAATACGGATAATCCTGTTGCAACACTCAGGGGAAAATTTACTTTGGATGCTTCTCAATACAGTAATGCGGGTTATGTTCCTTCAGGACTGGGACTGACTAATGCTTTTAAAACAAATGATATTAAGTATTATGTATCCCCGTCAGGCAAAACTTATGCTCTCATAGCAACAGACCTGCCGGCAAAAGAAGTAATTGCGGTTTTGGTTAATGATGGAGATGCTAGTAATGACGGGGGAACTACAGGAGAATTTCAGGATCCTGTAAATAAAATATATAAATACTGGACATTTTTTAACACTGTAATGCATGGTCTGGGCATGGGAATAGACACAGGCTACATGAGTCCGACAGCCAATGGGGCTAATACAGGCGGAGACAATGACGGGTTTGAATCAAATCCAACCAGGGCTTATACTGATAATTCTTCTTTTGCTGTTGATTCAAATAGCGGAAGTGATGTTGGCACCAGTTGTACGGGTACGGACAAAGACAAACACAGATTCTACAACTATGACTTTTCTCTTCCGAATGGAGCAGCAATAGACGGAATAGAAGTGCGTCTGGATGCTAAGGTTGACAGTAATAGCGGAGCGCCAAAAATGTGCGTTCAGATTTCTTGGGATGGAGGAACAACCTGGACTGCTGCCAAATCAACTCCCGGATCGTTAACAACAAGCGAAACAACATATATTTTGGGTAGTTCTTCAGACACATGGGGACGAACCTGGAGTGATACAAATTTTACCAATTCCAATTTCCGCTTGCGTGTTGTAAATGTTGCCAGCAAGACAGCCAGGGATTTCTCTCTGGATTGGGCAGCGGTAAAAGTCTACTACTCAGGGGGTATATCTTCTACCAATGATCAGGCGCCATTTGATTATGGAGCAACAAGTCTGACTGTTTCAGGCAATAAGGGATATGTTGCATCGGGAGGATATCTGTATTCATTTGATCTTTCCAATATTGATAGCAAATCTCCGGCAAGCGGTTTGGATATGATAGGGTGCAGAATTGAATTGGACGGATATGATTGTAAAGCAGGTTCTCCTGCCACTGCCAAAAAATATGATGCGGGACAAACAGGAACCAGCTGGAGCAATACTTCAAGCGCGATACACAATGATTGTTCGGATGGAGGAAATATAGAACTTTTTGCAACCAATGATATTTATCCTGTGCAAGTCGCTTCAAATACATATATTTATGTAGCCGTTGGCGGAGTAACCAATCCCGAATTTGAAATTGCTAATGTTTCAACTCCACCTACTTATTCAAGAAGTACGGAAAATAGCTGCGGAACAATATCAGGCGGAGACAGCACATGGAAGCGAATCAGCTCTTATGATTTTAATTCAGTTTCCAATACGGAAGAAGCTGCCAATTCCGTATATGCAAAATCCGATGGGACAAGAGCGTACATTTCATCCAATGGAGGTATTGATGGCGATCATAATGGCCAGCCGGACAGCAAACAGTTTTACATTCTTAACACATCGAATAAAAATAGTCCTGCATTTCTTTCGGGTTCACCGTCTTCAGGTCCGACAAGCGGATATTATTATGGTACCGGCGCACAAGCTGAAATGTATCCGAGAAGATCTCTAACAGTTCTTAACGGAGACAGAGTTGTTCTTGTTGGCAAAGATGCTATTACTAACGGGAATGATGCGCGGGAATATCAGGTTCTTGATAGTAGTATTGAAGCAACACCGAATTATTGCGGAGGGGTAAATTTTGATCAGGGATTTAACGGTCTGACTTCTGTCTCGGAAAACGATGGGGATAATTTTGTATATATGGTTGCAAATACCACTGTTAATGAATTGAAAATTATTCAGGGAGGTCCTGATACGGGATTGTATGCTTCATCGGGAACTTATGAATCTTCAATTTTTGATCCGTCTTTTTCTGCGCAGTATAACAGTTTTAGTGCGAGCATCAGCCAGCCTTCCCAAACAACCATAAAAGCACAGGTGGCAGTCAGCGCTCCTGTCGGAGGAAGCTGTAATAGCGCTGTTTTTAATTATGTCGGACCAAATGGAATTGGAGGTGCGAGTCCAAGCGCTTATTTCATTCCCAGCGGAAGCTTAATATCAGGAGTAATACCGTTTGAGAATTCCGGAGGGTACCAAAATCCCAATCGATGTTTCAGATATAAATTTTATTTTGACACAACAGATTTTAACAAGACTCCTGTGTTAAATGATATTTTTATTAATTATTCCCCATGACGAAATGATTAATGATTAAGGATTAATGATGAAAAGGTTTTTTAAAAAAATAAAACTTGATTCGCAGAAAGGCCTGCCCGCCATCGGCTGTCGCCTCAGGCGACTGCAGGCGGGGGTAACTATTGTTGAACTACTATTATATATGGGGATACTTTCGATACTTCTTGGCGTATTAACTTCAATTTTTGTTTCGGCATTGGATGTTCAATCGGAGTCCCGCGCAGTATCAAGTGTTGAGCAGGATGGAAATTACATTATCGCAAGATTGACATATGATATACACAGGAGTCAAAGCATAAACATTCCTTCGTCCAATGGATCTGTGACCAATAATTTCCAAATTGTTATTGGAGGAGTGAATTATACTTATAGTGTTGATGCAAATAGCAATTTAATTCTTGTTAATAATTTAGGGACAAATAACTTGAATAATTATGGCTCAAAAATTTCCGGTTTTTCCGTACAGCGTTTGGGAAATACAGGGGGAGTAGAAAATACTTTAAAAATTAATTTTACCGTTACCGGTAGAGCAAAAAGAATTACAAGTATTGAAACAAAGAATTTTCAATCAAGTATTTCTTTAAGAAGACAATAGCTAAATTAAAAATTCAAAATTCAAAATGCAAAATTACAATTCAAAATTCAAAATTAAGGAAGCGGGACAAGCATTGATTACGTTATTGTTTTTTGTGCTTGTTTCATTGACAATTACAACAGGAGCTATAATAATTATTATTATCAATTCTATTTCTGCCAGTAAATCACAGCAGGGAGCTATTACATATTATTCCGCAGAAAACGGGATTGAGAATGCTGCATTGCGATTATTAAGAGACCCTAATTATACGGGTGAAACTTTAACGGTTGAAGGATCAACAATAGTTGTAACAGTTGAAGGAACCAATCCAAAGACTGTTGTTTCAGCCGGGCAGGACGGAAATTTTAAGAGGAGAGTATCAGCGCAAATGAATTATACGAACGGTTATTATACTATTTCTAACTGGAAGGAATTATAATATGCTTTTAAAAAATCATCCAATCATTTTATTTATAGACAGGAATGGCTTTACATTATTTCAGGATACAATGACTACCATTCCAAGATTCAATTTTACCCCGGATCTCGTGGCAAATTTGGATGTAATTAGCAAAACACAATTTTCAAGCCTTATTGCAACTTTTATTCAAATTAATAAAATTGTTCCCAGCAGTCTTGCGGTTATTCTTTCGGATAATGTTATTTATGTAAAAGATTTACCGGATTCTTCGGAAAAATCTATTGTTGGGGATCTTCATTCAAATCTCGCGATTAAAGAAGAAGAGCATGGGGATGAAATTCAGAATTTTCTGGAAAATATTCCTTTTGAAGAAGTTTTGGCAAAAGTTATCAAGACAGATAGTATAAACCGTATTGTTGCTGTTAACAAAGATCTTGTTATGACAGTTGTTGACGCGTTTGCGAGTAAAGGTTCAGGCATTGAATCTGTAACCCCGGGTTTTATGTATGGAAAAAATATAAATTTTACAGAAGGTCTAACTAAGGATAATGTACGGACAGTTTTAAATAATTTGGAAACTTTAAGGGTAGGAAATTTATTAGTTGACCAGCAGAAAATCGTTTCCCCGCAAGTTGCAGAAAGCGAAAAAAGTCCGGAATTAGCCGTTAAAAAGCCACAAAGTCTTAGGCAATATATTCTTATTGGTATTTTTGCAACACTTCTTGTCATTTTTGTAGTCGTTTATCTTAATTTGGGAGCATCTAAAAATCCTCCTTCAAATAAGCAAATCAAAAATTCTGCAGTTAATGATGTTAATGTTCCAACTCCTATTCCAACTCTACCTCAGGCACCAATTACAAATAGCCAAGATGATCTTAAAAGTATACAAATAAAAATTGTGCAAAATCCGCAGTCGGAAATACTTACAGATAATCTGAAAAATAGTCTTTTGGCAAAAGGATTTCAAAATATCATTAGTGATAGTTCGCCAAGTATTCCTGAAAAATCCTCTATCATCTTTTCGCAAAATATTTCCACTGACGTAAGAAATATTGCAATAGAAGAGGTTAAAAAAACTCTGCCTAATGCTGTAATTTCTGAAAGCCAGGACGTAAATTCGACCATAAGTATATTGATAGGCAAATCCTAGAGTAAAATGCCTATTGACAAGAATTTTTTCGTGTGACTATACTGATCATGTATTAAAAATTACTGCCCATGAAATTATTTAAAAATCAAAAAGGTTTCACATTAATAGAGTTATTGGTTGTTATCGGGATCCTCGCAGTTCTTCTGGCAATTACACTTATCGCTATCAATCCGGCAAGACAATTTGCCCAGGCAAATAATACAAAAAGAAGAAGCGATGTTAATGCGATATTAAATGCAGTCAATCAATACATGGCAGACAATACGGGAACTGTTCCTACAGGCGTTACAGATGTAGTCCAAAATATTTCGGATGCAGGCGCAGATATTTGTGCAGCATTGGTTCCTCAATATATAGCAGCTTTACCCGTAGACCCTTCCGTAAATGACGGCGTATCTGTAACTGATTGCACAACAGTAGGATATGATTCAGGCTACACAATAGCCCAGAGCGCAACCAATAGCAGAATAACTGTTACTGCTCCAGGAGTTGAAATCGGAGACAATATCTCGGTAACCAGATAATCCTCTAAAACTTCTAATTAAGTGTTATAATTATTGTTGAATGCTTCTTTTACTTTTTTTTGCTTTTGTTTCCGGTTTGGTTACTATTTTTGCTCCGTGCATTTGGCCACTTTTGCCAATTGTTCTTTCATCAACAGTAACAGGAGAAAAGAAAAAACCATTGGGCATCACTTTGGGTATCACGCTGAGCTTTGCTCTTTTTACTCTTACTATTTCTTATTTCGTAAAACTTTTCAATTTTGATCCAAATTCTCTTCGGCTTTTTGCGGTTATTGTTATTAGTTTTTTAGGACTAACATTACTGATTTCTGCTCTTTCAAGAATTTTAGAAGGATTTGTTAGCAGAATTAGTAGTGCTTTTGGAATTAATAATTCTTCAAATGGTTTTTGGGGAGGATTAATTACCGGTTTTTCTTTGGGATTGGTATGGAGTCCTTGCGCCGGACCAATTCTGGCAACTATTGCAACTTTAGCTGCAACAAGATCTGTAAATCTTGAAATTGTTTTGGTGACTGTTGTTTATGTTATTGGACTTGGAATTCCTCTTTTTATTTTTGCAACAATTGGGTCACATCTATTTACAAGAACTCGATTTTTGTCCAAATATACAGGGCGAATTCAGCAAATATTTGGAATAATTATGATTTTAACAGCAGTTTTAATCTATACAAATTATGATAAAGTTATTCAAATAAAACTTCTGGACGCAATTCCTTCTTACTCCAATTTTCTTTACAAATTTGAATCAAGTAAAAGCGTGCAGGAACAGCTTGATAAATTAAAAGATATGAAAGAGAAAGTCAAGAAAGAAATGCCCGCGGTTTCCTCAGCTCTTCCTAATTTGGGAAATGCTCCTGAGTTCACAGGAATTAATAAATGGCTTAACACAGATAAAGCATTAAGTCTTAAAAGTCTGAAAGGAAAAGTTGTTCTTATAGATTTTTGGACATACACTTGTATTAATTGTATTAGAACTCTTCCTTTTGTAACCGGCTGGTATGAGAAATATAAAGATCAGGGATTCGTAGTTGTAGGAGTGCATACGCCGGAATTTGAATTTGAGAAAAAAACAGAAAATGTTTTGCAAGCAATTGAGCAATATAACATTCATTATCCTGTTGCTCAGGACAATGATTACGCCACTTGGACTGCTTACTCCAATCAATATTGGCCTGCAGAATATTTAATAGATGCTAAAGGCGTAATAAGAAAAGTTCACTTCGGAGAGGGACAATATGATGAAATGGAAAAAGCAATTCAAGAACTTCTCAAAGAAAAAGGAAGTCAAATTAATCAAAATTTAATAGAAATGCCCGATCAAACTCCAAAAGCTGAATACTCCCCGGAAACTTATTTGGGATCTTCCCGCATGCAATATTATTATCCAAGTGGCACTATTAATAATGGAAAACAAATTCTTACGCTTTCAAAAAATATTCCTCAAAATTCTTTTAGCTTGGGTGGAGAATGGATTGTTAATGGCGATAATTCAGTGTCCGGTCAAAATGCTGTTTTGGAATATAATTTTTTCGCCAAAAAAGTATTTTTGGTTTTAAGACCGGGTTCTGCGAATAAGATTGGAGAAGTAAAGGTTTTTCTTGACGGGAAATTAGTAAATGTTTTTACTGAGGGAGAAGATGTTAAAAATGGAATAGTTACTGTTGACAAAGACAGGCTTTATAATTTGATTCAATTAAAAAATCCGCAAAATCATTTACTAAAACTTGAATTCACTCCGGGTATAGAGGTATTCGCATTTACATTCGGATAATTTAGATAATTTAGATAAATTGACTCTTGACGAGGGAAGAAAAATGTAGTATATTGGAATTTATCCTTAAAGTAAGTTTAAGGCTGAATTTATTCTAAATTTTTGGATTTATGGCAGACGTTAAGAAATACGAAAGAACAAAACCACATGTAAATATTGGGACCATTGGTCATGTTGACCATGGTAAGACCACAACAACCGCAGCTATTGCAACAGTTTTATCAAAGCAAGGATTGGCAACAGCAAAAAAATACGAAGATATTGATAACGCTCCTGAGGAAAAAGCACGCGGAGTCACGATTAACATTTCCCACATTGAATACGAAACAAAAGCAAGGCATTATGCTCACATTGACGCTCCTGGTCACGCAGATTACATCAAAAACATGATTACAGGAGCAGCTCAAATGGATGGAGCAATTTTGGTTGTTTCAGCTCCGGACGGACCAATGCCTCAAACAAGAGAGCACATTCTTTTGGCCCGCCAGGTCGGAGTTCCTGCAATTGTAGTCTGGCTTAACAAAGTAGATATGGTTCAGGATGCAGAACTTCTTGATTTGGTTGAAATGGAAGTCAGAGAGCTTTTGACAAAATATCAATATCCGGGCAAAGACATTAAAATTATCAGAGGTTCGGCTCTCAAAGCATTGGAAGGAGATCCGGAAGGGGAAAAACAAATTCTGGCTCTTATGGATGCGGTTGATACCGAGATCCCAACTCCAAAAAGAGACATAGAAAAGCCATTCTTAATGCCTGTTGAGGATGTTTTCTCTATTAAAGGCCGCGGAACAGTTGTTACAGGAAGAATTGAAAGAGGAAAGATCAAGATTAACGAAGCTGCAGAAATCGTCGGAATCAAGCCTACAAAAGCAACTGTTGTAACAGGAGTTGAAATGTTTAGAAAACAGCTTGATGAAGGTCAGGCAGGAGACAATGTCGGACTTTTGATAAGAGGAATTGAGAAAGATGATGTTGAAAGAGGTCAGGTTATTGCAAAACCGGGCTCAATTACTCCTCATACCGAATTTGAAGCAGAAGGATATATTTTGACAAAAGAAGAAGGCGGACGCCACACGCCATTCTTCACAGGATACAGACCGCAATTTTATATCAGAACAACTGATGTAACAGCAGAAGTTACACTTCCAAAAGGCGTTGAAATGGTTATGCCCGGAGATAATACAAAAATGACTGTAAAATTAATTGTTCCGGTTGCTTTGGAAGAAGGATTAAGATTCGCAATCAGAGAGGGTGGAAAAACAGTCGGAGCAGGCGTAATTTCGAAAATTACTGCTTAAAATTAAACCAGGAAGTTGAAATGGCCCTCGTGGCCATTTTTTTTGACCTTTGAAATATTATGGCTAAGGGAAGAATAAGAGTTCGTTTAAAAAGTTATGACGCCAGAGTAATCGATTCGTGCTGTCAGCAGATTCTTGACACAGCTATACGAACCGGTGCTAAAGTAGTTGGCCCAATCCCCCTTCCTACGAAAAGATCAGTATATGCAGTTAATAAATCCCCTTTTATAGACAAAGACGCCAGAGATCATTTCGAAATCAAAGTTCACAAAAGATTAATTGATATTGTTTCCCCAACAGACAAGACAATTGATAGCTTAACCCACCTCGAACTCCCAGCAGGAGTGAATATCGAAATCCGCATGTAATCTTTTTCCCCATGTGCCTGTTGCATTCGAGCCGCTCTTTGTATATAATTGCTTTATCAAAATGATTGTACCTAATGGAGGTGTTTTGACTACATAGAGACTATTCTGAGCCTGGGCTTAGATCAAGCGACTATATGTAGTCGCTTTTTTGGTTTTTTAACCTATGAATTCAATACTTGCAAAAAAAATAGAACAAGGACAGGAATTTCTAGAAAATGGCAGACGCATACCTGTTACGAAATTAATGGTAAATGGAAATGTTGTTGTTGCAATCAAAACAAAAGAAAAAGATAAATATTCCGCAGTTCAGCTGGGATTTGACAAGAGAACTAAAGCAAGGCCTGCAAAAAGTTTAAAATCTGTTTACAATTTTTTAAGAGAAGTTAGGATGGCGGATGCAGATACGATACCTTCTATTGGAGACGCAATTAAAGCAAGTGAAATTTTCAAACCGGGAGATGTTGTAAATGTTACCGGAATATCCAAGGGAAAAGGATATGCCGGAGGAGTCAAAAGATATCATTTCAAAGGAGGACCTCGAACACACGGACAATCAGACAGAGAAAGAGCTCCGGGAGCAATCGGAACTTCAACAACTCCAGGAAGAGTTTACAAAGGAAAAAGAATGGCTGGACGAATGGGTCATGAGAAGGTCACAGTAAAAAATATACAAATTGTGTCTGTTGATGACGAAAGCATTTTGGTTAAAGGTTTAGTTCCGGGTGCTAGACACACTTTGTTAATGCTTAAAAAGGTTGGTAGCGTTGATAAGAAATTTGTTCCCCTTCATTCTGCAGAGCAGAATTCAGGGCAAGCTGCACAGAAAACTGATAAACCAAAAGCAGAAGAAAAGAAAGAAGAGGTAATTAAAGATGCCAAGTAAAAGTTCAAAAGTCAAAGTTAAAAATTCAAAACCAAAACTCAAAGCTAAAAAGTTAGTGAAAAAAGTTGCTGTTAAGAAAGTTGCTAAGGTTACTAAAAAAGCCAAAATTGAAGCTAAAATTGCTGTTTCTACGCCAATAAAGACAGGCAGTTTAAATGCTTCAGTTTTTGATATAAAAGGAAAAGTTGCAGGACATGTTGAGTTGCCTTCGGAAATATTTAACGCAAAAATCAATAATTCTCTTATGTCTCAAGCAGTTAGAGTTTATTTGGCAAATCAAAGGCAAGGAACAGTTAAGACAAAAAATAGAGGAGAAGTAAATGCGACAACCAAAAAAATCTGGCAGCAAAAAGGAACAGGACGGGCCCGCCACGGATCAAAAAGAGCTCCGATTTTTGTCGGCGGAGGACTTGCTTTCGGACCAAGACCGCGTGATTTATCCCTTAACTTTTCAAAAAAAATGAAAACCCTCGCACTTTTTTCTGCACTTTCTTCAAAACTTAAAGAAAAGGAACTAACAATTATAAAAGGATTAGAAACAATTTCTCCCAAAACAAAAATAGTAGCGGAAACTTTAAAGAATTTGGGAATAGAAAAGAATAAAAAAGTTCTGTTGGTAATGCCAAAAATAGATTCCGGTTCTCAGGGAGTTTATAGAGCTGCAAGAAATATAGGCGGAATGCAAATTTTGAGCGCAAATACGCTTAATGCCTACAAAGTTTTAGACAACACACTCATTCTTTTAATGAAAGATTCAATAGATAGTCTAAGAGAAACTTTTATTAAAAAATAAACTTATGAATACAAGAGATGTTATTATTGCCCCTGTTATAACGGAAAAATCAATGAAAGATGCAGCGCTATCAAGATATACTTTTAAAGTTGCAACAGAGGCAAACAAGCCATTTATTAAAAGCGCAATCGAGCAAAGATTTAAAGTAAAAGTTTTGAAAATTTTTGTAAGTATTGTTAAAGGCAGAACTGATAGAAAGGGAGTAAGAAGAGAAGAATTTGTAAAAACTGCATGGAAAAAAGCAACAGTTCAATTGGCAAAAGATCAGAAAATTGGACTTTTTGATGTCGGAGGACAGAAATAAAATATGAATAGATTAAAGTTTATCAGAAAGAAAAATTCGGGAAGAGATGCGTCAGGACAAGTTTCAGTCAGGCATCAGGGCGGAGAGCAGAAGCGCTTTATGCGTATTATTGATTTCAAGCGGGATAAATTCGGAGTTGAAGGAAGAGTAGCTTCGATAGAATATGATCCGAACAGAACAACCGAGATTGCTCTTATTCATTATGCGGATGGAGACAAAATGTATATCCTAAGTCCGCTTGGACTAAAAGTAGGCGATATGGTAAAATCAGGTCCTCAAGCGGAAATTAAAACAGGAAATACACTTCCGTTAAAAGCGCTTCCTCTGGGAACTGTTGTTCACAATGTTGAATTGATGGCCGGACGCGGAGGACAGTTGGCAAGAGGAGCGGGAACAGGAATTATTGTTCAGGCTAAGGATGGAAACAATATTGACTTAAAGCTCCCATCCGGGGAAATAAGAAGAGTTGATGGAGATTGTCTTGGGACTGTTGGAACTTTGGGCAACATTGACTGGAAAAATGAAGTGTTGGGTAAGGCAGGAAGAAGCAGGCACATGGGTATTAGGCCGACAGTTCGTGGAGTTGCACAGAACCCAAGATCACATCCTCATGGAGGAGGAGAAGGAAGAAGTGGAATTGGTAGAAAAACACCTATGACATATGCAGGTCGTCCCGCAGTTGGCAAGACCCGCAGAAAGAATAAATATTCGGATAAATACATATTGCAAAGGAGAAAAAAGTAAAATGGGAAGAAGTGTTAAAAAGGGTCCATTTATAGACCCAAAATTATTAAAAAAAGTAATGAAGCAAAAGCAGATGGGTGATAAATCTGCTATCAAAACATGGGCAAGAGCATGTCAGATTCCGCCGGAATTTGTAGGGCACACAATGGCAATTCATAATGGGAAAAACTTTATTACATTATTCGTTTTGGAGGGAATGGTTGGACATAGGCTTGGTGAATTTGCTCCAACGAGAACCTTTAGAAGTCATGGAAGAGTTGTCGCAAGAGAAATATCTAAGACATAGCGTCTAGCAACTAGCGTTCAGCGTTCAGTTTGGAAACTAGACGCTAGAAGCTGATAACTAGCTGCTAAATATTTATGGAAATTGTAGCAATAAGCCGTTCAATCAGAATATCGCCTCGCAAGGTGAGATTAGTTGCCGATAGCATAAGAAACCTTCCATTGGATAAGGCTCTTAATGCTTTGTCTATGACTCAGAAAAGAGGAGCAAGTGTTCTAAATAGCGTTTTTAAAAGCGCGATTGGAAATGCAGTTAATAATTCCAAAAAAAGCGTTGACTCTTTAACGATTAAGGGAATTGAAGTATGGGATGGACCGGCTATCAAAAGAGCCCATCCATCAACCAGAGGAAGACAGCATCCTTACAAAAAAAGAAGCAGTCATATAAAAATAATATTGGAGGCAAAAGAATAATATGGGACAAAAAGTTAATCCGCAAATTTTAAGACTTGGGTCAATTTATAATTGGAGCAGCCGTTGGTTTGATGACAAAAGATACAAAGATGTTCTTTTGGAAGATTACAATTTGAGAAAAGCTCTCATGGAGAAATTGTCAGGCGCAGGAATTTCGGAAATCGAAATAGAAAGATCTATTAACAGTCTGAAATTAACAGTTAATGTTTCAAGACCGGGTATGGTAATTGGTCGCGGCGGGGCGGGTCTGGAAGAGATAAAAGAATATCTATACACATTCTTAAAAATTAAAAAGAATTCTAAGTCAGCACCAAAGATAGATATCAGAATAGAACCTATTAAGGAGCCAAATCTGGATGCATTTTTGGTCGCTAAAAATATTTCCGATCAACTGGTAAAGCGTCTTCCTCACAGAAGAATTTTGGCTCAAACAGTTGAAAGAGTTATGGGGGCTGGAGGAAAAGGTGTCAGAATTATTGTTTCAGGAAGAGTCGGTGGAGCCGAAATCGGAAGAAGAGAAAAAATACAAAAAGGAACAGTGCCTTTGTCAACAATTAGGGAGAGAATAAATTTTGCAAGTGTTCCTGCATTAACTAAAAAAGGCTATATCGGAGTAAAAGTTTGGATAAATAAGGGGGAGGGTAAGTAATATGTTAGTTCCAAAAAGAGCAAAATACAGAAAACAGCAAAAAGGAAGAGTAAGAGGAAAAGCTCATAAGGGAGTTAAGGTTTCCTTTGGAGAATACGGTCTTTTGACAGAAGATAGAGGACTAATTACCAGCAGACAAATTGAGGCTGCAAGACGGGCAATAACGCATTACACGCAAAGAGGAGGACGACTTTGGATAAGAATTTTTCCGCACAAGCCGATTACGAAAAAACCTGCTGAAACCCGTATGGGTGGAGGTAAAGGAGATGTTTTTGAATTTGTCGCGCCGGTAAAACCAGGAAGAATGCTTTTTGAAATGGGCGGAATCACAAAAGACATTGCTTTCGCAGCGTTAAGACTCGCATCATATAAGTTAAATGTAAAAACAAGAATTGTTGTAAAGAGCGAATATAATATTTAAGCCCTGAAAGGGTGCTTTCAGCATATGAAAACAAAAGACAGAAAAGAATTATTTTCAAAAAGCATAAAAGAATTAAGCAATTTAGTCACTGCCGCAAAAGACGAAATTGTTAGTATGAAGCTTGAAAAGACACAAAACAAGCTTAAAAATACAAGCTTACTTTCGGTAAAAAGAAAAGAAATAGCTCAAATGTTAACTGTAATAAGAATGAAGGAATTATCAGAACTTAAAACAAAGAAAGTATAAATATGAAAAAAATATTTGAAGGCGTAGTTATCGGAATTAAGATGCAGAAAACCGCAATCGTGAGTATTACGAGAAGGTTCCCTCATCCGCTATATAAGAAGCTTATTAAAGAAAATAACAAACTTAATGCCGATGTTGCTAATTTTACTCCTCAAATTGGGGATAGGGTAAAAATTGTTGAAACTCCGCCAATATCAAAAACCAAACATTTTAAAATACTGGAGGTAATCAAAGATGGTTCAGCATAGAACAATATTGAAAGTCGCAGATAATAGCGGAGCAAAATCTCTTGAAGTTGTGCATATTTTTGGAGGATCGCAAAGAAGATACGGCTATATCGGAGATGTATTAAATTGCGTTGTCAAAGGAGCAAGTTCTATCGGAACAGTTAAGGATAGTCAGATTGTAAAAGTTGTTCTTGTCAGAACAAGAAAAGAAAAAAGAAGAACAGACGGTTCATTCATCAGGTTTTCCGATAATGCGGGAGTTGTCATAGATAACGCTAAAGACAAAAATCCAATAGGAACAAGAGTTTTTGGTCCTATTGCCCGGGAAGTAAAAGATAAAGGTTTTTCGAAAATTGCAAGTATGGCAATCGAGGTTATTTAACCCTGAAAGGGTGTTTTCAACATATGAAATTAAAAAAAGGCGATTTAGTCAAAATAGTTTCAGGAAAAGATAAAGGTAGAGAGGCAAAAATTGAGAAAGTTTTATCTAAAATTGAAAAGGTTTTGGTAGTTGGAGTCAATCAATACAAAAGACATTTGAAGAGTAGAGCTCAAGGACAGCCTTCTGAAATAGTTACAATTACAAAACCCTTAGCGAGTACAAATGTTGCGCTGATTTGTCCGCATTGCAAATTGCAGACACGCATTGGATTTAGTTTGAGCAAAAATGATAAAATCAGAGTTTGCAGAAAGTGTGATAAAAAAATATAATCCTGAAAGGATGTTTTCAACATATGAATAATTTACAAAATAGATTTAAAAAAGAAATTGCGGGAGTTTTACAAAAAGAATTGAATCTTAAAAATGTCATGGCTGTGCCTATGCTTTCCAAAATAGTAGTTAATATGGGAGTAAAAGATGCAATTGCTGACAAAAAAAATATGGAGAAAGCAGCTGTGATTTTGAGTCAAGTTACAGGGCAAAAACCCAAATGGGCAAGCGCCAAAAAATCCATATCTTCTTTTAAATTAAGAGAGGGAGATAAAATTGGTCTTGTCGTAACTCTAAGAGGCAGTAAAATGTATGATTTTTTTGAAAGATTAATAAGTGTTGTTTTGCCGAGATTCAGAGATTTTCATGGAGTCAAGAAAGTCAGTTTTGATGGGAATGGAAATTACACTTTGGGTTTTACTGAAAGTACGGTTTTCCCTGAGATAGATCCGGGTAAAATTGATAAAATACAAGGATTTGAAGTAAGTATAGTTACCACTGCAACTGATGACAAGAGTGGTTTTGCATTACTTAAGGCAATGGGTATGCCGTTTGTAAAATAATTTTATGGCTAAAAAATCTAATATCATTAAGGCAAGGAGTAAACCGAAATATAAAGTAAGACAAAAAAACACATGCAATATCTGCGGTAGGTCGCGCGCTTATATCAGAAAATTTGGTCTATGTAGATTGTGCTTTAGAGAACTTGCTTTAAAAGGACAATTGCCCGGAGTAGTTAAATCCAGTTGGTAATTCCGATTGAATCGGAATAAATATATGAATCACAGAGTTTCAGATTTAATCATAAGAATAAAAAATGCAACAAGAGCCAAAAGAAAAGAAGTTGCTTTAGATAATTTAAAAATTAATAAAGCAATTTGTAAAGTTCTGGTAAGTGAAGGATTTTTGGAAAACTTTGAAGTTGTTGAAAGAGATGAAAGAAAAATTATTGTTGCAAAAATTAAATATGAAAAAAGAGTTCCTAATTTTACCGATGTGTTGGTTGTATCCAAGCCGTCACTTCGTAAATATGCCAGCGCATCAGAAATTCCTGCAATTCAAAGAAGAGGCAGACATACGATAATACTTTCTACGAATAAGGGAATAATGACCGGCCGTGAAGCAATGAAGAAAAATATGGGAGGGGAAATCCTTTTTAGGATTTGGTAATTATGTCAAAACTTGCAAAAAAACCAATTAGTATATTAGAAGGCGTAAATGTTGCTTTCGAAAATGATAGCATTAAAATAAATGGACCTAAAGGAAATCTTTCTTTTAGAATTCCTATGGGAGTTGATGTAAAATCTGTAGATGGACGTCTGACAATTTCTTTAAAAGATAGGAATAATGAAGGACTAAAACCATCTTTGGGATTAACACGGGCGATAATTTCCAATATGGTTACAGGTGTTGGTAAGGGATTTGAAAAAAAACTTGAACTATCCGGAGTTGGATACAGAGCTCAAGTTACGGGCCGGGATCTTAGCCTCTCTGTTGGTTTTTCTCATCCTGTCAAAATTACCGCAGATATGGGACTGAACTTTGCAGTTGAAGAAAATCTGATAACCATTTCCGGCGTAGATAAAGATTTGGTTGGAAATATGGCTGCAAAAATAAGATCCATAAGACCCCCTGAACCATATAAGGGAAAAGGGATAAAATATGTTGGGGAGAAAGTAAGAAGAAAAGTAGGGAAAGCAGCAAAAGCATTGGGAGCAAAATAATATTATGAATAAAATTGATAAAAAGCTAAAAAGACAAATTAGAACAAGAGCTAAAATTAGAGGAACAGAAGAAAGACCGAGATTGTCTGTGTTTAAATCCAACCGTTTTATCTACGCGCAGTTGATAAATGATGATGCAAGAAAAACAATTGTCGGAGTTTCCGAAAAACATCTTAAGGAAACAGTTGCCGGAAAGAGTGCGAGAGCAAAAGCAGTCGGTAATTTATTGGCAAAAAAAGCAATTGATAAAAAAATCAAGAAAGTTGTTTTTGATCGGGGAAGTTATTCGTATCATGGAAGAATTAGTTCGATTGCAGAGGGAGCTAGGGAAGGAGGATTGGAATTCTAATGGATAATTCAAGATTTTACAAAGACAGACCAACTGACGGATTTGAGGAAAAAATAGTCCAGGTTAATAGGGTGTCTAAAAAAACAAAAGGAGGAAATAAAATTGGATTTTCAGTCTTGACTGTTGTTGGAAATAAAAAAGGCAAAGTGGGAGTTGGACTTGGTAAAGGTCCGGAAATAGCCTCAGCTATCAAAAAGGGAGTTTTGCTTGGAAAAAAACATGTTATTGATGTTCCCATTATTAACGGTACAATTCCATTTGAATTTACTATTAAATTGGGTGCTGCAAAAATAATGCTAAAGCCGGCTCCCCGCGGATCAGGTGTTATTGCGGGAGGAGCAGTTAGAAGTGTTGTTGCTGCATGCGGTATAGAAAATATTTCTTCAAAAGTGTTGGGAACAAAGAATCAGGCAAGTAATGTTTATGCAACAATAGAAGCGTTAAGGCGCTTGACAGAGAGATATCATAAAGAGAGAAGATTGAAAAAGATTAAGGATTAATGATATGAAGCTTTCAACTTTATCAAAAATTACAAAAACCGGCAAAAAAAGACTTGGTCTTGGTCATGGGTCGGGTAGAGGCAAAACAGCAGGACGGGGAACAAAAGGGCAAAACGCCAAAGGCTCAAGACCTCTTTCTTTTGAGGGAGGAGCGTTAACTCTTATCAAAAGACTTCCTTTCATGAGAGGGAAAGGGAAAAATAAATCTTTTAAAAGTCAGCCTTTGGTTGTAAATGTTAAGTTCTTAAATTTACTGAAAAAAGACACAGTTGTTGACATAAAATCTCTTGTTGAGAATAAAATAGTAAATTTAGAATACGCTAAGAAATATGGAGTTAAAATTTTAGGAGATGGAGACCTTGATATCTCCTTAATAGTTAAGTTGCCTGTATCAAAAGGAGCCCAAAAAAAGATTTTGAAAGCTGGGGGAAAAGTAGAAGTTTAAATCGCCCTGTTATGAACAATATCTTTGGAATATTTACCAGGAGTATAAGAACTCCGGATGTCAGGAGAAAGCTTTTATTTACAGCTCTCATCTTCATAGTCTTTAGAATTTTTGCTCATATTCCGGTTGCAGGTGTAAACTTGGGCGCGTTAAAAGCTCTTTTTTCACAAAACCAATTTTTGGGACTTCTAGATATTTTTTCCGGAGGAACCCTTGCCAACTTTTCCGTAATGGCATTGGGACTTAATCCTTATATTAATGCTTCAATTATTTTGCAGCTTTTGACAATGGTTTTTCCAAAATTGGAAGCATTATCCAAAGAAGGAGAGTCAGGCAGACAGAAGATAAATCAATACACAAGGATGTTAACTGTTCCTTTGGCTATTCTGCAATCAATTGGTATGTACGCTCTGCTTCGTAGTCAAGGAATTATAGCAACACTTAGTACAATTGATACTCTTTCTTTTGTTGCGACTATGACTGCGGGAACTATGCTTTTGGTTTGGCTAGGTGAATTGATATCGGAAAAAGGAGTCGGAAATGGAATATCTCTTCTTATATTCGCAGGAATTGTCGGAAGAATTCCTGTTGCTTTTGGTCAGACTATCTCAACTGCAAATGCAAATAATTTCTTCAATTTAATAATTTTTGCAGTAATGGGAATTTTGGTTATATCGTCAATAATTTTTATAAATGAGGGCACTCGTAAAATAACTATTTATTATGCAAAAAGAGTTAGGGGAAACAAAATGTATGGAGGCCAGTCAACACATCTTCCTCTTCGGGTTAATCAGGCCGGAGTGATTCCGATAATTTTTGCAGTATCTTTGGTTCTTCTGCCATCAATAGTTGCCAATTATCTAACTGTTTCTCCGAATAAACTTTTAAGCGGAATAGCGACAACGATTACCGGATTATTTAATCCATCGGGGGCGTTTTATAATGGTCTTTACTTTCTGTTAGTCGTAGGTTTCACATATTTTTATACCGCTGTTATTTTCAATCCGAAAAAAATCGCAGAAGAAATACAAAAATATGGAGGATTTGTTCCGGGTATTAGACCGGGATCTCCGACGGCCGGATATTTAAATTATGTTCTGACCCGTATAACTTTGGCGGGAGCGGTATTTTTGGGCATAATAGCGATTTTTCCAACTGTTGCCAGAGCTTTCACAAATGTTCAAACGCTCATGTTGGGGGGAACAGGAATTTTGATAGTTGTTTCGGTAGTTTTGGAAACCATTAAGTCCGTAGAAGCACAGCTGGTAATGAGGAACTACGAAGGATATAATAAGAAATAGGGAAAATTTATTCTATGAAAATAATTTTGATTGGAATTCAGGGAGCGGGAAAATCAACTCAAGGCAATCTTTTATCTGAAAACCTTAAGGCTCCTTATCTCTCAACAGGACATATCTTCAGAGAAATGGCAAAAGAAAAAACTTCACTAGGCCGTTACATTAAAGAAATAATGAATGCAGGATTTCTTATCCCTGATGATAAAACAGTTGAAATAGTCAGTGAGTATCTCAAAAAACCTGAATATGGAAAAGGATATATTCTTGACGGTTTTCCAAGAACGCTAGAGCAGGTAAAAATGTTTGCAAATGGAGTGGACAAAGTAGTTTATCTCAGAGTTTCAGACAAAGAGGCTTTATGGAGACTTTCATATCGGAATGGCGGAGATCGAGAAGACGAAACATTAACTGCAATCAGAAAAAGAATTGAACTTTTCCATGAGTTAACAGAGCCGGTTTTGGGCCATTATAGGGAAAAAGGAACTTTAGTTGAGATAGATGGAGAAAAAACAATTGAAGAAATTCACAAAGAAATTCTTGAAAAAATAAAATAATTTTATCCTCTGATTTCGTATATGAATAAACCAATAAGTATCGCAATAGATGGTCCTGTCGGATCAGGCAAAGGCACTCTTGCTCTTGCACTAGCTAAAAAACTTGGCGCTTTATATGTTAACACGGGAGCTATGTACAGAGAGCTTGGCCTTCTTTGCTTAAGAAATAATATAGATATGAAGGATGGAGACAGGGTTTTGGAAACATTTGAAAAAAACTCAATAGAAATCAAATCAACAGAAAAGGGAGTGAGAGCTATTTTGAATGGAGAAGATGTATCTGAGGAAATTTTTACACCAAGTGTCAGTCAAGCGTCTTCTTCTGTTGCTATTTTTCCGCAAGTGAGAAAAGCAATGGTTATAAAGCAAAAAGAAATAGCAGAAAATGCAATTAAAAGTGAAAAAAGCGTTGTAATGGAAGGAAGAGACATTACTACGGATGTTATCCCCAATGCTGACATGAGAATTTATTTAACTGCGGATATTAAAACAAGAGCTCAAAGGAGATTTGAACAGTTTAAGAATAGAGGAGTCAAAACTGAGCTTAATGATGTTTTAAAAGATTTGGAAGAAAGAGACAGAAGTGATACTCAAAGGAGCGCTTCTCCTTTGAGAATTGCGGAGGGAGCTGTGGTTATAGATACAACTAACGACACAATTGATGAGACAGTTGATAGGGTTATGGGAAAATTAAAAGAGAAAAATTTAGCATGATTGATTTAAAAACAAAAAAAGATTTGGAAATAATGCAAACAGGCGGGAGAATTTTGGCAGAAGTTTTGAAAAAGATTTTGAGTAAGGCAAAGGTTGGAGTTTCGGAATTAGAACTGGATAGCTTGGCAGAAAAGTTGATTTTGGAAAAAGGTGCAGAACCTGGATTTAAAAAAATAGACGGATACAAGCATACGATTTGTATTTCTACCAATGATGTTGTAGTTCATGGGATTCCAACAGCATATAAATTAAAAGCAGGAGATGTAGTGGGAATAGACTGCGGAGTTTTTTATAAAGGGTTTCATACGGATGCCGCACATACGGTGCGAATTCAAAAGTCAAAAGTCAAAAGTCAAAAGTCGGATGAGGTGGAGAGGTTTTTGGAAACTGGGGAAAGAGCAATGTGGGAGGGGATAAAAATGGCAAAACTAGGCAATAGAGTGGGTCACATATCCAAGGCTATTCAGGATATTGTAGAGGGGCAAGGTTATTCGGTTGTTGAGAGTCTGATTGGGCATGGCGTGGGCAAGGAGCTTCACGAAGACCCTGAAGTTCCGGGGTTTTTGGACTTGCCTCTTTTGCAAACCCCTCTTTTGAAAATTGGCATGACTATTGCAGTTGAAGTTATTTACAATATGGGTAAAAAGGATGTTGTGTATTCAAATCAAGACGGCTGGACAATAAAAAGCAAAGATGGCAGGCTTTCAGGGCTTTTTGAGCGGACTATAGCGATAACCAGCAAAGGCACGATTGTTTTAACTCAATAAGAGTAAGATTGCAGTTTAGAGGCTAGTTTGCTATAATTGACTCTTATGGCTCATCAGGGATCTTTTGAGATAGAAGGAGTTGTAAAGGAATCGTTGCCAAATACTCTTTTTAGAGTAGAGTTAACAAACGGAGCTATAATTCTTTGTCATTTGTCAGGCAAGATGAGAATGAATTTTATCAAAATCTTGCCGGGAGATAAGGTCAGAGTCGAAATGACTCCTTACGACAAAGAAAAAGGAAGAATAACATATAGATTCAAATAATATGAAGGTTCAAGCAAGTGTTAAAAAAAGATGCGTTAAATGTAAAATTATAAGGCGCGCAGGCGTTGTTAGGGTAGTTTGTGAAACGCCCAAACACAAGCAACGTCAGGGGTAGAAGCAACTAGCGTTCAGCGTTCAGTTAAAAACTAGACGCTAGACGCTGATAACTAGTAACTAAAAAATATGAGAATTGCAGGATACAATTTACAAGATACAAAAAGAGTTGATATTGCTTTGACGTACATTTATGGGATTGGACGAAAAAATGTTGTGGAAATTCTCAAAAAAGCAGAAGTAGATAGCGCCAAAAGAGTGAAATCCCTCTCTGAAGATGAGCAAAAGAAAATTCAAAAGGTTTTGGAGGGGTATAAATTAGAAGGAGATTTAAGAGCAGAAATATACACAAATATAAAAAGACTAAAAGAGATAGTTGCTTACAGAGGAACAAGACATAGTAGAAATCTACCTGTTCGCGGTCAGCGCACGAGATCCAATGCCAGAACCAAAAGAGGAAAAAGAGTCACAATCGGAGCAATCAAGAAAGAAGAATCAGTAAAAACAGAAACAAAAAAAGATACTAAATAACTCATATGGCAGAAGAAAAAGTAGCGGTTAAAAAAGTTAAAAAATCCCAAGTTGCCGTCACAGGCAACGGACGGGCATATATTACATCTACATTCAACAATACATTGATAACTATAACCAATGATAAAGGAGATACTATTGGTTGGAGCAGTGCCGGATCAGCAGGCTTTAAAGGGACCAGAAAATCTACTCCTTTTGCAGCAACATCCGCTATGGAAGCGGTTGTTAAGAAAGCTGTAGAAAAAGGCTTGAAGACTGTTGAAGTATTTGTTAAAGGTCCAGGAGCAGGACGCGATTCGGCATTAAGAGCAATTAAAAGTGGCGGATTATCCATATCATTAATTGCAGATATAACGCCGGTGCCACATAATGGCCCAAGAGCGAAGAAGAAAAGAAGAATTTAAATATGGCAAGATATACAGGACCAAAACATAAATTAGCACGAAGAGAAGGAATTAATATTCTTGAAAAAGACTCGGCGAGTCTGAAAAGAAGACTTAATGTTCAGCCGGGCGGAGTACATGGAAGAAAGATGAAAAGAAGACTTTCCGAATATGGACAGCAACTGCGGGAAAAACAAAAAGCAAAAGTTATATATGGTCTTTTAGAAAAGCAGTTTAGGAATTTGGTCAAGTTAGTCGGTAAGAAAAAGGGTGAAACAGGAGAATTATTAATATCTCTTTTGGAAACAAGATTGGATAATGTAATTTTCCGTTTGGGTTTTGCAAAAACAAGAGCTCACGCCCGCCAAATTGTCGGACATAGACATGTTTTGGTTAACGGAGAAAAATTAAATATTCCGTCCTATTCGGTAAAGCTGGAAGATGTTATATCTCTTACTCCTCAAGCCCAGAAGAATGTACAGGTTTTGGCTTTGATGGAAGACAAAGATAAAATTATCATTCCTTTTTTGAAAAGAACAGGCATGAGCGGGCAACTCGTCAGAATGCCTAAGAAAGAAGATGTCCAGGTTCCTTTTGATTTGCAGTTGATTATTGAATATTATTCCAGATAGTGGTACAATAGCGTTTATGGTTTGACTCGCTGTCATTCTGAACTTGTTTCGGAATCTTGAGAAAGGACCATGAGATGCTGAAATAAATTCAGCATGACAAATTAGGATAACATTTATGGCTAATCCAGGATTCAAAGTAAAAGAAGAAAAAGTCAGCGAAAATCAGAGTTCCTTCATCATAGAGCCTTTAGAGCCGGGGTATGGTCATACCTTAGGTAATGCTTTAAGAAGAGCTCTTCTTACATCTATTCCGGGAGCTGCAGTTACTTCAATAAAAATAACAGGTGTCAAGCACAAGTTTTCAACAATTCCGGGAGTCAAAGAAAATGTGGTTGACCTTTTGCTTAATATAAAGGGTTTGAATTTCCGTCTTCTTGATGGAGAAACCAAAGGCAGAGCATTATTGTCTGTAAAAGGATCAAAGAAAGTAACCGGAGCGGATTTTGATCTTCCTGAAAATGTAGAAATTGTTAATAAGGATCATTATGTTGCATCCATCAATGATAAAAAAGCCAAACTTGAAATGGAATTAACAATTGAGCAGGGATTGGGATATTCATCTGCTGAAGAAAGAAGAAGCACAACTCTTGGTTTAATCCCAACAGATGCGGTATTTACTCCTGTTAAAAGAGTAAGCTATGAAGTTTCTGCGACCAGGGTTGGAAGACAAACAGATTTGGACAAATTAGTTCTTAGCGTTTGGACAAATGGAATAGTCAGTCCCAAAAATGCACTGGAAGAAGCATCCAAAATTTTGACTTCTTATTTCTTGCAAGTTTATGAACCAAAATCTGTTGCATCTACGGAATCAGCAATTACTTCTCCATCAATTGCAGACAATATTTCCAAATTAACTATTGACGAATTAGATTTGCCAACCAGAATTTATAACAGTCTTAGAAATGGCGGAATTGAAACATTGGGACAACTTTTGGCTACAACAAAAAAAGATTTAATTTCAATGCGTAACATGGGCAACAAATCCATAACTGTTATTGAAGAAAAACTTAAAGAAAAAGGCGTATCTTTAACTCAATAAATTGAGTTAAATCTCAAATCTTAAAGCTCAGAGCTCAAAGCTATAGCTCAAATCTTAAAACTAATTATTCTAAAAGATTTACAGTTTTTAGATTTAGTTTTGACTTTTGACATTTGAGTTTTGAGCTTTTATTATGAGAAAAAATGTTTTTGGAAGACAATTCAGCAGAGATGCAAATCAGAGAAAGTCGCTTTTTAAAAGTCTTATCTCTTCTTTAATTTTGGATGAAAGCATTAAGACAACCTTGGAAAAAGCAAAGGCAATAAAAGGAGATGTTGATAAGATTATCAACAAGGCAAAAAGAGGAGATGCAAAACTTGCAACACAACTTTTACAGCGCAGTCTTGGAATAGAAGCAATGAATAAAGTTATTAAAGATTTGGCGCCAAGACTCAACGATAGGACAAGCGGATATACAAGAATTATAAAAATGGGCAGAAGATTTTCTGACAATGCTTCCATAGTTGTAATGGAATGGGTTATAAAAGCTCAAAGTTCAGAAGTCAAAGCTCAAAACTTGAGTGTTAAGGAGTTGACTGCGGGAAAAGTTGAAAAAAAACCGAAAATAAAAAAAGTAACTAAAACAGTAAAAAAAGAAACTAAAAAAAGAAAGGTTACAAAGAAATAATGAAAGACGCAACAGTTCCAACAAAATTATCAGATATAAAAAGATCATGGCAACTTTTTGATGTCGCGGACAAAGCGCTTGGAAGAGTTTCCAGCGAAATAGCAACAGTTTTGATGGGTAAGTCAAAACCATATTTTGTTAGCAATTTAGACTGTGGGGATTTCGTTGTTGTCATAAATTCGGAAAAAGTTAAAATAAGCGGAAATAAAGAATTGCAAAAGAAATATTCCAGACACTCAGGTTATCCGGGGGGATATAGGGAAGAAACTCTTATGGAGCTTAGAAAGAGAAAGCCTGAGGACATAATAAGATTTGCGGTTTTGGGAATGTTGCCACGGAATAAATTACAAGATAGAATGTTAACAAGACTATTTATATTTAAAGGAGCAGAACATTCTTATAAAGATAAGTTTAAATAATTATGGTTGTAGATAAAGCATCACAAGAAATAATTTCTGAAAAAACTCCTAAAGCAGCCCAAAAGGATTTTGTTTTTGCTATTGGCAGAAGAAAATCTTCAACAGCAGAAGTCAGGCTTTATAAAAAAGATGCAATAGTTTGGGGAGGAACACCGGTTAAAAGAGGGGAATTTGTTGTTAATAACAAATCTGCTTTGGAATACTTTGGTAAGGGATTAGATAAGGTCTATGGGGAGCCTTTGCAGATAACCGGCATGGGAGACAAACTCGCAGTTTCTATCAAAGTCAGGGGTGGAGGAAAAAAAGGTCAACTGGATGCAGCAGTTTTGGCTATCGCAAGAGCTTTGGACAAGATTGACAAGGAAAAATTCCACACAGCTCTTAAGAAAAAAGGAATGCTAACACGGGATCCAAGAGTTAGAGAAAGAAGAAAAGTTGGAATGGGTGGAAAATCAAGAAGACGCAAACAGTCCCCAAAGAGATAAAAACTCTTTATTGTTTTCTAATAATTTGGTTTCTTCCTCAGACCATTTAGAATATTTTCCGGGATTATTTTTTACATCAGTTACAAATTCCTGCCAATTAATCCATTTAATATCTTCGACTTCATTATTATTGGGTTTTGGTTTTTCGTCTGTGAAAGCCACCATAACCGGACAAAGTTCATTCTCCACAATTCCATTCAGTTCTGTTTTGTATGAGAAGTCGGGAAGTATCATTTTAACATTATTAATTTTTAGTCCTAATTCATAATCAAGTCTTCTTTTGGCTGCGTTTTCATTTGATTCATTTAGCATTGGGTGGCCACAAACTGAATTAGACCAAATTAACGGCCATGTTTTTTTCTTGTGACTTCTTTGTTGAAGTAGTAGTTCACCCTTGGAATTAAACAAAAAAAGGGAAAAACCTCTATGAAGCGGAGTGTTGCTATTGTGAGTTGCCAATTTTGGAGAAGTCCCCAAAACATTGTTTTGTCTATCAACCAAAACAACATAATCACTGTCGTTATCCATATTTTATTTCTTCCAAAGTCCTATTAAAAAACTCATAAGCAAATAAATTAAAAGAGCTTGCCAAAGAAGAATGGATATTAAGGTTGTGCTAAGAAAAATTGCAATTACTTCTCTTCTCAATCCGTAAAAATCCAAAAAAAAGGCTCCAATTCTTCCAAAAACAAAAAAGGCAGTAAGTCCGATAATTGGAGAAAAAATTACGGGAAGAAGTATGGGGCGTCTGGTAACAAGTCTTACTGTCATAAATGGATGAAAAGTAAGTCCCAAAAGTGTTTTGGTCCAAATATATGCGCTAAAAATTACAAAGGTACTTTTCTTCATATATTTATAATTTGCCAAAAATTTTTAAAATAAGTTCGTCATATCTTTTTCCCAAAATTCCATGAAATATTAAAGTTAGAATAAAAGCTAAGGGAATTAAGATTCTCCACGGATGGTTGCCAAGCCATAGGCTGATAGATGTAAAAAATTTAGGGAAAACCATGCCCTTTATGATTTTTTCTTGTTCCCTTGCTCTTTGCTGTAGTGTATTAAGAAATTGCTGCTCGTTCATATGCGAGTTTGAAACTTTGGCGGGCTCTAAAAAGAAGTGATTCTGTTGCCTTGAAAGAAAGATTAAATATTTTGGCCAGCGTTTTTACGGAAACATTTTCTTCATAATGTAGCCTTAGGATTTTTTGATATTTAACGGATAGGCTATGGAGAGCAAGTTCAATGCTATCGCGGATCTTGTTTTTTTCATATTGAAATTCCGGCTGATTAATTTCCGATTCGACAATTTCAAGAAAAGGCATGTTGGATAAAAGTACAGATTTAATTTTCCGTTTTCTATAGAAATCAACCATTTTATTATGTGCAATTCTATAGAGCCAGGATAAAGTGCTTTGTTCTTTTCTAAGCATTGAAAGAGAATCGATTGCTTCCAAAAAAACATCATTTGTCAGTTCTTGCGCATCTTCCACGCGTGGGAGTTTTTTGACAAGATATGACAGAATGTTAGGGGAATAGGATTTGTAAAACTCAACTACTGCCTTACTATCTCCATGGAGAATCCGTTTTATGAAAGAGAGAGACATACGACAAATTATACCAAATTTTGGCTCAAATTGCGTTTCGAATGATTTTGGAGAATTTTACGACTAATATATTAGGAGGACATAAAAACCTGAGCAAGTCTCAGGCAATTTTTTTGTATAATATTTAGATGGTTGAGATAAATGAGGGGTTTGGTAAATCAGAACCTTCAAGATTGTTGTTGTCGGAAAGTAGGCAATTCGTTACCAATGAAGAAGTCGCCAAGTTGTTTGGACACAACTACCAAAAACTTGTCGAGGATAAAGCTGAACAACTCGGCATAAAGGAAAAATTGCAATTTTTTGATGTTCCTATGCCTCATAATGGTTCACAAGCAGTATATCTTGCTGAACAATTTAGAGGAAATGATTTGGTTTTAGTTCCAGTTTTGCGGAGAGGGATGGTGACCTCTAGGCATCACCATGAACCGCCTATGGGTAAAGAAATATACTATCACATAGCGGGAGAATCAGTTGTGTATTTGGGAACAGAGGCGAGTCCGCTTATCCTGAATGAACAACAGTCTAGGATTGAGATTCCATTAGGAGTTATTCATCAGGTTAAAGCACCAGAAAAACCAGCATTAACGCTTATTGTTATGGAGAATGCGCGATTGGTATCTCCTGGTAGGTTGCATGTCAAAAACACAGAATAACTTGTTTTGGGCTTAAAATAGACTATAATTAGCTTTATGGGAATGATAATTTTATGAAAAATGTAATACTTATCAAATTTGGGGGTTCTATAATTACGGACAAAAGCGTTCCTTATAAAGCTCGTCCTGTCGTTATAAGAAAATTAGCTCAAGAGTTAAAAAAAATAAAAGATGTTTCCATTGTTCTTTCTCATGGCGTAGGAAGTTTTGCTCATACTTCCGCAAAAGAATTTGGTGGAAAAAAAGGTTATAAAAGTAAATGGGGAATTGCAAAAGTAGCCAATGATGTAATGAATATAAATAAAATCGTTATGGATATACTTCTTGAAGAAGGACTTCCAGCAATTTCTCTTCGGCCTATGAGTATGATGATGATAAGTGAGGGTAAATTAAAAAAAGAAATGTTTGAAATTGTTGAAGAAGTAATTAGTCAAGATTTAATTCCCGTTATTTACGGAGATGTGATTTGGGATAAGAAATGGAAAAGCACTATTTATTCCGGAGAGACAACTTTAAATAAGATAGGACTTTATTTGTCGCAAAAAGGTTACAAGATTAACAAAATTATTCAGGTTGGTGAAACAAATGGAGTGTATGATGATAGAGGAAAAACAATTCCAGAAATTAATAAGAGGAATTGGAAAAGTATTGAGAAATATGTTTTTAATTCGAAAAGAACTGATGTAACCGGAGCAATGAAGCACAAAATAGAAAATGCTTTATCAATTGCAGGAAAAGGAATACAGACTTGGATTACCAATGGGATTCTACCTAATGAGTTAGGTTATGCATTACAAGGAAAGAATATTCATAGTACAATTATTAAATAATAATTTATGTTGGGAGAAGTAACTAGGGGAATTAATGGTAAGGGTGTTGAGGTTGAAAGGGCGGCCAGTATTGGAGTAGCTTTGGTTATTGTTGGGATAGATCCAAGCAGAAATGGGGAAAACGCTTCTGACCCAAAAATTTGGACTGTTAAAGAAAGAAAAACAAAGCCTGAAACGGAAAAAACCGCCGGACAAATATCTTTTCCTGGTGAAACAAAAAAAACTGGCGAAGATCTATGGCCCAATGTAGTAGGTGCTCTCGCAGAATTTTCGGATAGAGATTCAGCACTTAACAGCTTGTTTGTTATGCCGAACTCACATTATTCTAATGTAATATCCATCAGAGGCAATCCTGTTGATTTGATAGTTTCTGTTTATAGCGGAAGTTTGGATGATCGTCACTTTCAGCCTGTTGATAAAGAAGATGTTGCTGGTCACAGATGGATGACAATAAGAGAGATCAATGAGATAATTAAAACTGATCCGGAAACAATTCGCAAGTTTGCTCGGGATATTGTATCTATGGAAACATCACATAATCAAATTCAAAGAGTTGTTGAAGAATTTATGCACGAGCCGGTTAAAAGATTGCCTGTTTCATCATTTTTACCTAAGGGGTTTTCTTCGATGGCTAAATTTCATGAGGACAGAGAGAAACAGGTTGATAATAGAGTATTTGATAGAAATCCTAGAAAGGGGTAATTATCATTTTCCAAATCTTCTTAGTCTTTTGGAGTATTCTGAGACTGCGGATTCGATATCTTCATCTTTAACGTCCGGGAAGTGTTTATTAAGGAAAATATATTCAGCATATGCTGCTTGCCATATCATTAATCCTGAAGTTCTTTGTTCGCCACTTGTTCTTATAATCAAATCGGGATTGGGATAAGGTTGATTGGCAGTATCCAATAAATCACCGAAGTTTTCTTCCGTCAGATTTTCTATTTTCCATTTTCCATTTTCCATTTTTTTAACCGCACGAATTATTTCGTCGCGGCCGCCATAGTCAAGTGCTATGTTCAAAACATAATTTTTAAAATCCCTTGTTTTTTCTTCCGAATTTTGAATTTTGTCCAGAAGTTTTTTGGAAATTCTATCTTTCCTGCCAAGATGTATAATTCGTATTTTTTCCTTCATAGCTTCTTTAAGATTTTTGTCAATAAATGTTTCATACATAACCATAAGATATGAGACTTCTTCTTTGGAGCGGTTCCAGTTTTCGGTAGAGAATGCCCACATGGTCAAAGTATGAACACCCATAGAGCGGATCTTTCTCCCAATTTTTATTGCTACATCAAAACCTCTTCTATGTCCTTCAAGACTTGGAAGACCATGTCCTTTTGCCCAGCGTCTATTTCCGTCAGGTATAATGGCAATATGATTTGGGATATTTGAAGATGTCAATTTCATTTGTATATTATAACATTGGGTGCTATAATACCAAAATGGCAGTAAAGAGAGCGAAGAAACCATCTAAATCAGTAGTAGCAGTTAAAGAGACAAAGACTTCTTTTGTCAGCAATTATCCGTTAACGAATAAATTAAGAGAACCCAAAATTTTTATTCCATTAACCATTGTTGTATTGGCGGTTTTGGCATTTTTCCTAAAAGGATTATTCGTTGCAGCTCTTGTCAATGGTCAGCCGATTACTAGACTTGAAGTTATTAAAGAGTTGGAAAAACAAGGAGGCAAGCAAACTCTTTCATCTTTGGTAAATCAAATTCTTATTTTTCAGGAAGCAAAGAAAAAAGGCATAGAAGTATCCCAGCCGGAAATTGATGCTCAAGCAAAAATAATAGAAGAAGATCTTAAAAAACAAGGACAAAATTTGGACAGCGCATTGTTAATGCAGGGATTAACAAAAGAAGATTTCTTAATGCAATTAAAAATAAGAGGCTTGGTAGAGAAATTGCTTGCCGATCAAATCAAAGTTACGGACAAAGAAGTTGCAGATTATATTGAAGCAAACAAAGAAACTCTTCCTACAGACTTGAATGAAGAAGAAACCAAAAAAGGAGTTATGCAGCAATTGATACAACAGAAATTAGCCGGCAAATCTCAGGAATGGATAACTGCAATTCAGAAGAACGCTAAAATCAACTACTTTATCAACTACTAAAAAGTCGAGACTTATAAAAAAATTCGAACCTCTTTCTTATTAACATTGTAGTCGCCTCCGCTCCTGCTATTTTTATTGCTCGACCTTCGGCCTCGCTCTAAAAAACTGTCGGCTCGAACTTCTTTTTAACTGATCGGCGGCTTTCCGTTTCTTTCAAATTGGGCTTTGACACTCTCCATTCCCTAGTTCGTAATTCTCAGGAATTTTTAGACTTTAAAGGGAACTCTCTTTCAGTCGGGGCACCAAGAATCGAACTTGGACCGAACGACCCCCAGCCGCTCATTCTACCACTAAACCATGCCCCGTTTCTTTACTGGCTTATTAATTTGATATATTGTATTTTATCATAAAAACATTACAATGAGGACATTATGGCTAAGACTCCACATTCTCAAAAGACAATTTCTAACAATCATGCAGAGTCATCCGGAAAGCTCGCAGCTGTAAAGCTGGCAATGGAACAAATAGAAAAACAGTATGGAAGAGGTTCCATAATGCGCTTTGGTGAAGTAGGCCAGAAGTTCGATATCTCGGTTATCTCCACAGGATGCCTTCCCTTGGACATAGCGCTTGGGGTAGGTGGAGTGCCAAGAGGAAGAATTATAGAGATTTACGGTCCGGAAGCCTCAGGGAAAACCACAATTTGTCTTTCAATTATTGCGCAAGCTCAGAAGCATGGAGGTGTTGCGGCGTTTATTGACGCGGAGCATGCTCTGGATCCTCTATGGGCGCAAAAACTTGGAGTTAAGCTTGATGATTTATTAATTTCCCAGCCGGATACGGGAGAACAGGCTTTGGAAATTGCAGAAAGCTTAATCCGTTCAGGTGGGGTTGATGTTTTGGTTATTGATTCGGTTGCAGCTTTGGTTCCGAGGGCAGAAATTGAAGGGGAAATGGGAGATTCAATGATGGGGCTTCAAGCGCGTCTTATGTCTCAAGCACTTCGAAAATTAACAGGTGTTATTTCCAAATCAAAAACAGTTTGCATATTCACAAACCAATTGAGGCAAAAAATCGGAATTATGTTTGGAAATCCTGAAACAACCACCGGAGGTTTGGCTCTCAAATTCTATGCAACTATGAGAATGGATGTTCGCAAAATTGAAACACTCAAAGATGGAGATAGAGCTATTGGTTCCCGTCATAGAGTGAAGGTTGTAAAAAATAAAGTTTCTGCTCCATTTAGAATTGCGGAATTTGATGTGATGGCAGATGGAGTTTCCAGAGAAGGCGGAATTGTTGATGTGGGAGTGGAAATGGGAGTAATTGAAAAGTCAGGCGCATTTTATAGATATGGAGAGTTAATGCTTGGTCAGGGAAAAGAAGCAACAAAAATTTTCCTCAAAGAAAAATCGGATGTTTCTAAAAAAATAGTTGAGGAAATTTTGAAGAGAAACAAATCTGGCGCCACCCCTGTTGAGGTTGGAATAGAAGAAAAGTAACTTCATAATGGAAGATAGGTTTTATAATTTTGCGCTTAGGTTTTTATCATATCGTCCGCGGTCGGAGAAAGAAGTAAGAGACCGTTTAAAACTAAAAATTCAAAACTCAAAAGTCAAAATTACAACTCAAAATTCAAAAGTTATTGATGGGGTTATTCAAAAACTCAAGGAAAAGAAGTTTATTAATGATGAAGAATTTGCGAAAGGGTGGATAGAAAGTAGGTTAAGATTCAAGCTGCGAAGCCTCCGTTTGATAAAAATGGAATTAAAGCAAAAAGGAATCGATACTGAAACAATTAACAATTTGATTAATGATGAAGGATTAATGATTAATGATTTGGAGAATGCAAAAAAACTTATAGAAAAAAGGATAGAAAGGCTCAAGGGCTTAAACAGGCAAAAAATATATGAAAAGCTTGGAAGATATTTGGCTTCGAAGGGGTTTAATTGGGATATAGTTAAAAAAAGTATTGACGAAGTATTAGGAAAAGGAGTATAATTACAATAAGACAAAGGAAATGTTGGTTATGACACAAAAAATTGTTAACCAATTCAAGATTTAAAATAAACCTCGAAAAAGGTTTCTTCTTTTGTCTCCAAAAACATGAATCAAAATCAGGACATTATCGAACTTGAGAAAAAACTGCTTGCAAAAGAAGAAAAACTTGATCGTGAGAAAGAGGAATTAGAGCGGTCAAAACAAGACCTTTCCAAGAAAAAAGAAGAATACTCAGTCAAACTTCAAAAAGCTGCAGGCTTAACCGCTATAGAGGCAAAAGAAGAACTTCTTAAAGAAGTTGAAAATAAAGAAGCTCAGGCAGTTGCAAGACTTATCAAAGAGAGAGAAGAAAGCGCAAAGATAACTGCTGCAAAAAAATCCCAGGAAATTTTGTTAGACAGCATGAAGCACGGAGCATTGGATTATATTGCAGAATATACTGTTTCAACAGTTAAAATAGACGATGAAGAAATCAAAGGAAGAATTATCGGCAAAGAAGGACGTAACATCCGGGCTTTCGAACAGGCAACAGGGGTGGATGTTGATTTGGATGAAGAGGGAATAATTAGGCTTTCTTGTTTTGACTCGGTTAGACGTGAAATAGCAAAAAGAGCGCTTGAGAAACTGCTCAAAGATACTAGAATTCAGCCGTTTAGAATCGAAGAGGTTGTTAATCAGACCAAACAAGAAGTTGAAAAGGTAATGCTCGAGGAGGGCGAAAAAATTGCCCATGAAGTCGGAGTGTTCAATTTGCCGGTAGAACTTATGTCTATTTTGGGACGATTTAAATTCAGGACTTCATATGGACAAAATCTTGTGGTTCACACTCTTGAGGAAACAAAAATTGGCATACACATCGCATCGGAAATTGGCGCGGATGTTAATATCGTAAGATTGGGTTGTCTATTCCATGATATTGGGAAAGTGGTTGAGGGTGAAGGAAGCCATGTGAAATTGGGAGTAGAGCTTCTAAAAAGGTTTAATATTCCTGAAAAAATTGTTAATTGTGTTGCAGAGCATCATGAGGATAAGCCTTTTTCTTCAGTTGAATCGGTCATAGTTTCAATTGCGGATGCTATTTCCGGAGCAAGACCGGGCGCCAGATACGAAGATATTGAAGGATACGCAAAAAGATTAAAAGACATGGAAGAAATCGCTAAAAAATATGAGGGTGTTGATGACGCATATGCGTTTGAAGCAGGACGGGAACTTCGGGTTATTATAAATCCCGGTCGTTTGGATGATGCGGAGACTTTGATAACTGCAAATAAAATTAGAGAAGAGGTTAGTAGATCCTTGGCTGTTCCGGGAGAAGTTAAAGTTACAGCAATTAGAGAATTCCGTGCTGTCTCATCCGAGTCCTCAGTTTAATTTTCAATAAAAATATTGATATCTTGACTTAAAGGTGATTTCATTGTATTTTTAACCTAAACATATAAAATCTTTGCCCGGATTGGTGGTGATAAATTTGACAAAAAGAGAATTAATAGAAGTTGTTGCTAAAAAAGCAAATTTAACAAATAAAGCATCAAGAGATGCTGTCGGAGCTGTAATAAATTCTATTAGAGATGCTCTGAAGCGAGGAGAAAAGGTAGTTATTACAGGATTTGGAACTTTTTCTGTTCGTAATAGAGTTGAGAGAATTGGCCGTAATCCTAAAACCGGAGAAAAAATTACCATAGCAGCAAGAAAAGCGCCCGGATTTACTCCCGGCAAGACGCTTAAAAAGGTAGTCAGATAACTTGTTTTTAAGTCGTAAATGTAATAAAATACATCTGCTCTAGGAAGAAGATCCGTTACCCCTCACCATTATGGTAAGGGGAGGAAAGTCCAGACAGGTGTAAGGACGGGGATGGAGCGTAAGCTCCGACTAGAAACCCCGATTAAATCGGGGAAATAGCTGGTATCAAAACTCTTTACTCACATGTGGAGTTTTGAGCAGGTTCTGAATTAACAGGACTTGAGAGCAACAGAGACGAGTGAGGGTGAAACGGGTAATCCCACCTGCTGCAACTTTGAAACGATGCGTCTACTCCGATTGAATCGGAGTTAATTACCATCTTTACGGGAGCATCGAAAAAAAGGCATCACCTAAAAAGTGGCGTATGTGACTAATTATCACAAACGAGATAGATTATGGATTATAAACAGAATCTGGCTTACTTCCTTCCTAGAGCACTTTATACTACTGGATTGAACAGAGGATTTTAAATTCACAATTGGCGCAAAGCATGTTTTTACTGCATTTAAAATCGCTATTTTCAATTTCCTTAATTTTTTCAATAAGTTCATCTTCAAGTTTGTCTAAATCCTCCTGTTTGAAATTCATAGATTTTTTGGTATTTTCTTCCAAGAAATGAAGCGTCAGAGTTATATCTTTGGGATTTCGATTGAGAATTTCATCTTTCACCCGTGTTGCCGCTAAGGCATACATGGCAAGCTGAAGTCTGTGGGCTTTCTCTGCTTTGGGATTATCAAGACCTGTTTTGTAATCAATAATTTCAATACCCGTTCCCTTTTTATCTATGCGGTCAATTTTGCCAAAAACTTTAACATTATTTTTCAAAACAAAAGAAAATGGAAGTTCGAGTCCCAAAGTTTTTGTTGGGGTTTTGAGTTCTGTTTCATAGAATTTATCAAGAATTTTTAAGCCTTGAGCAAAGCGTTCCTGCTCGTGTTGTTTGCTGCCATATCCTTCGCTTATCCATTCCCTTTTAAGTATTTCATTTAAGCGTTTAAGCGGAAGTTTAGGATTATTTTCTAGTTCTTTATAAAAATTATACAAAGTGTTGTGTATAGAAATACCAAAACTCTGGACAGCTGCAGTCGGGGTTGGAATATTAAAAATTACTTTTGCTTTGTAATGCAAGGGGCATATGTCAAACATTTGAATGTTGGAAAAAGTAATATAGTTTAATTTAAGAGGCGCTTTATTTTCTATTTTTTCTTCGGTATCTTTATAAACAGAAAGAATTTCAGGAAGGGATAGTTGTTGAGCAGGATTTTTTACATTTTCTTTCAAAAGCTTTGGAAGAGCTTCAAATACAAAAGGCGAAAGTTTTCTCGGGCGTTTGCCCGTTCCATAATAATCGGATGCGCTAAAATACAGTCTTTCTTTTGCTCTTGTCATGCCGACGTAAAAAAGTCTTCTTTCTTCTTCCATGTGAAAATCGCTGTCGGTTGGAATATTTTCCTTGATAACCCCACTTGGTAGCGGAATTTTTTCACTTCTTTCACGCGTTGGGAAGCGGTCGGAGACAAGATTTACCAAGAAAACAACTTTAAATTCCAGTCCTTTTGAGGAGTGAACAGTTAAAATATTAACAACATTTCTGTCTTTTACATCTGTATCTGCAGCTGTGGGACTATCTCCCATCTGAAGCATAAGATTGAGCCACTCATAAAGAATAAATATATTTGAATCAGGCCGTTCGGTTTCAAAACTTTTAACTCTGTCAAAAAATTTGGCGATATTTTGGACTCTGTGCTCATCTTTAACAGAGTCTGTATTATTGAGAGTTTCAAAAAGTTTTGAGTCAACCAAAAAATAATAAAGAACTTGTCCGGCTGAATTTTTTTTGCTTTTCTCCAAATGTCTTTTTGCCATTTCTCTAAAAATTATTAATTTTTCCTGTGTTTCAGGTTTCAGAAATGATTGGTCCACATTGAGAAGTGCTTCAAAAAGAGTAAGATTTCTTTTTTTCGCAAAATTAAGAAGGAAATTCAGTTCGATATAAGGGATATTGAAAATATCCATAGAGAGAACCCTAAAAAGAGAAACGGAATCCGAAAGATTTGTTAGAAATGCAAGATAGGCAATTAAATCTTTGATTTCTTCCTGCGCAAAAAGGTAGCTTGGTCCCAAGAACTGAAAAGGAATTTTATGCCTAAGGAGTGCTGTTGTTATAAGGCTTGCATGATTATTTGCCCTAACCAAAATTGCAATATCTTTATATTCGTATTTATTCTCTGTTAATTCTTTAATTGCTATAGCTATTTTGTCAGCTTCATCTTCGGATCTAACTTCTTTAATAAGCTCGATTTCTTTTTTTGGAGAATCAGAATGACTTTTTAGTTTTTTATCAATTCCTTCAACAATTTCAAGCCTATTGGGATTGTTATGTTGGATGAGTACATAGGCAGCATCAAGAATAGGCTGAGTTGATCTGTAATTGTTGTTGAGAGTTACGGTTTTTGCTTTTGGGAAACTCTTTTTAAATTGTAAAACATTTGAAACAGCAGCCCCTCTAAATCTGTAGATTGACTGATCATCATCTGCAACTACTGTAATATTTTTATCGTCTCCGGCTAATGCTATTGCCAATTCGTTTTGAGCATAGTTGGTATCTTGAAATTCGTCAACCAAAATAAACTTGAATTGATTTTGGTATTTTTTTAAAATATTCTTCCTTTCCCGGAAAAGCAATAATGTGTTGGAAATAAGATCAGAAAAATCCATAACCGACTCTTTGACTTTTAATTCTTCATATTTTCTATAGGCATTTGCGAGTTCCAGATATTGCTCTATTTCTTCTGTTTGTTTTTGTTTTTTTACCCATTTAATATAATCAATTGGTGAAATGTCCTCGTCTTTAAGTCTTGAAAAATGAATCAAAAGAGCATCCAGGAATTTTGTGGGATTTCCAAGGGGTTTAAAAGTTTTTAATCCCAAATCAAAAATATTTTTTCTAATAAGAAGTATAGATTCTGCTTCAGAGATTAGTTTGTAACTTGAATCCAGTCCTATTGCATGCGTTTCATCTCGAAGAATTCTATCGCAAAAGGCATGAAAAGTAGATATCCACATTTGCGTGTATCCGTACGGCATTGCTATATCAACGCGTTCTTCCATTTCACGCGCTGCCTTATCGGTAAAGGTTAAAGCCAGAATTTGGGAAGGGAGAACTTTTTCTTTGAGAATTAGGTATTTTATTCTCTCCGTTATCACAGTTGTTTTGCCGGTTCCGGCTCCCGCAATAATTAAAAGCGGGCCTTTTAAATGTCTAATAGCTTCTTCTTGTTGAGGATTTAATCGTTTGTCCTTCATGTGGCTATTTTAGCACAAAAAAATAAACTTCTCTGAGTATTCTCAAAGTATACTTAAAGCTTGATTTTTATCTTATTCAACTGTTACAGTTCCGGTATCACTTGCGTTAAGATGGTTGTGATAAGTGTATTTTCCAGCTTTATCAAATACCACTTCAAGAGACGAACTGCTAGGAAATTCTCCAAGATTTAAGAAAGGATACAAGCTATGAGTCGGATGATCATCTGAATTTACAGTTGCCGCTTTTCCGCTCTTATTTACCCAAACTACCTTTGTGCCTGCTTTGATTGTAATATCTTTAGGTTCAAAGCCTGCATCTCCCAAGATAACGCTTGTTGTCTGGCTAGCTTCGTTCATAGCAGCCGGTGTTGTTTGTTGAGACTGAGTTGCTGTAGGTTGGTTAGTTGATGATGGCGTATTGGTGCTTTTATTTGAAAATACAATAAAAGCTCCGAATCCGACAGTCAATGCAATAATTATTAGTAAAATATTTTTCATTCTTTCACCCCCTTTCCTGATATAATCCAGTATAACAAACAAGCATGAAAAATTCAGCTAAATATTTTCAGCTAAATTTTATTAAAAAAGAAAAGGTATCAAAAGATGTTTTCTCTTTTTATTTCAATCGTCTTAAACACGACTCTCTAGGGCAATTAGGTTTTTTGGCGGGACAATATGTTCATATATATCTTCCGATTGTTAATGAAAAAGGACGGGGAGATTCCAGGATGTTCACCATATCTTCTTCGCCTTTGGAAGAAGATTATCTTGTGATTACAACCAAAAAAGGAAAGAGCCTTTTTAAAAAAACCCTTTTCAATCTTAAGGAAAATACTTCTGTTAAATTTTTCGGTCCGTCCGGGGGATTAGTTCTAAATGAAAAGAAAAAAATATCCTATGTTTTTTTAGCTCTTGGAATTGGAATAACTCTTTTCAGAAGTATAATAAAATATGTAAGTCAAAAAAATATTAAAATTCCAATTACCTTAATCGTTTCATTTTCCAAGAAAGAAGATTTTTTGTTTTATTCAGAATTATCAAAAATTTCAAAATCTAATCCAAGTATCAAAGTTGTTTATGCTCTAAATAGAATTGATAAAAAACTTATTAAAAAATATATAAAGAATGTTAGTAAGTATGTATATTTTCTCGTAGGTTCTCCAAGCGGAGTAATAGATTTGGAAGAAGTAGTATCAGAAATGGGAGTTGAAAATAATAATATTTTTATAGAGGATTTTGAAGGATATTAGGAAAGAGTTTTTGTTGAATTGATTTTTTGACCTATTTGATTAAGTCCCATATTCACATTGGTAAATTGGGATGATGCATTGTTAATATGTTTTCCCAATACAACCATATTTTCTTCCACTTTATTGTAATCTACTTGCAGAGCTCTTAACATTTTAAAAAGATCCCGAGATTTGTTTTCTATTTTTTTACCCTCGAAAGACAAAAGAATTGTTTGCAAGTGAGCATATAGAGTAGTTGGGGAGACGATATATACGCGCGCTTGTTTGGCAAAGTCCATGATATTAAGCATATTAACGAGTTCGTAATATACGGATTCGCTTGGAACATACATAAGAGCAAAATCCATTGTTCCTTCTTCGGGCAGAATATATTTTTTTGCAATATCGGAGATATGTTTTTTAATATCTTTTTCAAATTCTTTTTGGAAAAGGTTTTTGTCAATATTGTTTTCCGCTTTATTCATTTTCTGAAAATTTTCCATTGGGAATTTTGAATCAATCGGCAGAATTCCCGCATCTGTTTGAATCGCAGCATCTACCCGTTCGCCGGATTTAAACTGATACTGAATATGGAAACTATTTTTGGGAAACATTTGAGAAATCAGGTCTTTCAAAACCTGTTCTCCAATATTTCCGCGCAGTTTCGGACTTTTCAAAAAGTCCTGAAGGTCTTTCATGCTTCGTCCGATTTCACTCATTTGTCCCACTTCTTTTCCTACATCTCTAATTACTGTTGCTGCTCTGTCCAATCTATCATTAAGCTGTCTTGAGTTTTCCTGTAATGTTTTGACCATGTGAGTAGAGGAAGAATTTATAGTTGATTGCATGGTTTTGAGCCATTCCAAAAGCGTATCATCAGGCTTATTTTTTTGAAGACTAGAAATTTTTTTATTGAGAAAAAATGTGACTATTATAAAACCTAGGATGATTCCGAAAAGAAGAGGCAGTTGAGTTTCCATCGGTTTTATTATATCAGAAGAATGCTAGATATATTTTGATAAAAAACTTAATATTTTTTTCTGAAGTTCTTTAGGATTATCTTTAAATACTTTGTGGGAAGTATTTGTTTGCCAATATTCTTTTGGGCTGCTTGTCTTGTCGTATATTTTTTTTGCATCATTGGAATTAACAATCTGATCGTTTTTTGCAGAAGTGATAAGTATTGGAACATTCACTTTCTTTATCATATTTATTGCAGTGTAATATTCATAGTTAAATCCTAATTCAAATAAAACAACAGCTCTAAGTATAGGTAAAAAGAGAAAAGAGGGAAGTTTTCTTTTTTTTAGCCTAAAATCGAAAAGACTTTTGAAATTTGCAAATGGAGTTGAGGCAATAATAAAATCTCCCTTGCCTGTTATGGCACTAGTAATAATTGATATTACCCCTCCCATAGAAATTCCCAAGAAGCCTATTTTTATATTTTTATTTTTAGGAAGAGATTTTGCATAATCATATGCGGTTTCGATATCTTTCCATTCTTTAATTCCAAATGTTATTTTGGACCCATCACTTTCCCCAAAAGATCTAAGGTCAACTAACAATGTTGAGTATCCTGCTTTTTTTAAATATTCAGCATGACCGAACATACGGATTTTATCTTCGCTCATTTCTTTGTATCCGTCAACCAATATTATTACTGCTTTAGGATTTTTTGCAGGCATATACCACGATGCAATTCTGAAACCATCTGAAGTTTTAAGATATTTTTTAATTAACTTTAAATCTTTACTTATTCCTTGATTCCTTAACTTTATATGAACTCTAGTTATTTTACGAAATTCCAACCAGGTATAAATAAAAATTCCAATAATTAAAAGAAGCAGAGAGAAGATTATCGGATACATATTATTTCTGTTCTATAAAATTTAATAAATAATTTTCAGTTTTTCCTCCGGGGTGCAGGCGAAATATAGAATATTTATTTTTTCTGTTAATTTCAAATCCGTGCATTGTTGTAACTGCCGATTTAAATCCTGCATTCTCAACCAATTGTATTGCCTGTTCATCAAAACTCCCATCAGGATATGCAAAAGAGACAATGGGATTTCCCAGAATTGTTTCCAGTTCTTTTTTACTTTCTTCAATCTCATATTTAGCAACTTCAAAATTTAATCCTCTCAGGGAGTAGTGGTGTACGGTATGAGCGCCTATTTCGACAAGTCCGCTTTTTACTATCTCTTTTAGTTGAGGAGTAAATAGGTAATTAAGTCTGTCAAGAAAACCTGAAACTATATAAGCAGTTACTTTTACATTGTATTTTTTGAGAATCGGAAAAACATCAGTATAGAAATCTCTATATCCGTCGTCAAAAGTTATGGCAATTAGTTTTTGAGGGAGCTCTTTTTTTCCATCGAACATATCTATCAACTCAGACATAGTTACAAAAGTATATCCTGCGTTTTTAAGAGTTTCTATTTGTTTAATAAAAATATAGGGAATTATATTTAAAGATTTTCTGATTGTGTCTTTTTCATCCTGAACATATTCAACATAATGATAAATTAAAACAGGAACAGAAATTGATTCCAAAGGTTTAATTGAAGGAGTAGGCGATTCTATGCTCGCAAGCGAAATCAGTTTATTGTGATGATTTGCAGAATTTGCAAAAAAAAGAGCTAAGGCAAGAAGTATTATTAATACAATTTTATCTTTGATATGCATAAAACGAAATTTAAAATCTAAAATCTAAAAATATAGTGCCGGATTAGCGCTAATTTTTTTAAGTTCCAAGGTTTTGTAATTAAATCCGGCATATGAGCCAATCATAGCAGCATTGTCAGTACACAAGTTTTTCGCAGGGGCGAAAAACTTAACTCCCAACTCATAACTTCTAACTTCTAATGTATTCCTAAGAAGGCTGTTTGATGCAACGCCGCCTCCCAAGAGAATAGATTTTGCATTATATTTTTTCGCTGCTTTTAAAGTTTTTTTAATTAGTACTTCAATAATTGATTTTTGACAAGCCAGCGCAATATCTGCAGTTTGCTGTTGATTTAATTTTCCCAATTTCAAAACTTCTCTGAGAACGGCTGCTTTAAGACCTGAGAAAGAAAAATTAAAATCTTTTGATCCTATCATGGGTCTTGGAAATATAAACCGGTTTTCAATTCCTTTTTTTGCCTCTTTTTCGATAGCAGGTCCGCCGGGATAAGAAAGATTTAAAAGTCTCCCTATTTTGTCAAAAGCCTCTCCTGCAGCATCATCCAGTGTGCCCCCAATCCACATAATTTTTTTGTGACTTTCCAATAAAATTAAATCCGTATGCCCCCCTGATACAAGAAGCGCAAGAGCGGGGAAGGCAACATCTAACTTCTGACTACTAACCTCTAACTCTTTACTGTTAGCAGTTAGCAGTTTTTTGTTAGTTGTTATGATGAAATTGGCGTAGATGTGGCCGAGGAGATGATTAACAGGAATTATCGGCTTTTTCCAAATATATGCCAGAGTTTTGGCTGTTTCTATTCCAACAAGAAGAGAGCCGATAAGTCCCGGACCAACTGTAACTGCAATGGCGTCTAAATTTTCAATTTTCAATTTAGAATTTTCAATTGCTTTTTCTATTACGGGGATTATAAATTTTAGTTGTTCTCGGGCTGCGATGTCCGGAATAATTCCGCCGGTTTTTGAATGAATAAGCAAAGATGATGCGACGACATTAGATAAAATTCTGGCAAAGTTTTCTTGAGGTTCTTTGGAAATAATTGCAGCTGCGGTTTCGTCACAACTTGTTTCTATGGATAGAATTTTCATTAGAGGTTTTCTATGGCTACTTTGTCGCCATTTCTCAATTTATATTTCTCTGCCAATCCAGCACTTATTTCCAATACTTTGTTTGATGGTTCTGTCGGGGCATATATGATTGGACTTTCATCTCCCTTTAAGGGCTTAGCATTTTCTTTTATTGTGACGATTTTATCATTATTAATAAAAATAATATCAATCGGAAATTTCATATTTTTCATCCAAAAATAATAATAATCGGGTTTTTCAAATATAAAAATCATGCCTTGATTTTCAGACAATGATTGTGTTTTGGATAAGCCAATTTCCCGCTCTTTTTGGGAATCCGAAACCATAACTTCAAACTTATGGTCATTTATTGTTACAGTTGTAGATTTTTTGAAAAGAGAAATTCTTCCTTCCTTCAGGTAGTTTTGAGAAAGAACCATTCCGGTTCCAACGATAAGTAAAAGCGCAAATAATAACAATACTTTTTTCATTTAGTGATTAATTTTATATATTTCGATGTTGAATGATTATAAATTCTTGGAATAACATATTTAACAACTCCATTTATGAGCTCAGCTTGTCTTTTTTTGTGCATAATATATGGATCTCCATAGGTGGTTGCGATTATAGCTGGCTTTATTTGAACCATGATTTTATCATATTCTAAGTTGCTTGTCATATCTTTGAGTAAAATTATATAGTCGACACTTTCAAGAGAAGACAAGATTTTTGCCCTGTCTTTTTGGGAATTAATTGGCCTATTTTTGCCTTTTTCTTTCCTCGCTTTTGTGTCATCTTCCAATAATAAAAATAGAAAGTCTCCAATTTTTTTTGCATTTTTAAGAAATTTAATATGTCCATAATGCAATATATCGAAAACCCCTCCCACCACTACGATGGTTTTATTTTGTTTTCTAAATTTTTGAGCAAGCTTGACAGCTTCATTTATTTCTAAAATCTTGTTCATAAATTTATTCTTTAGTTCCGCGAAGGAATACGGATTGCCAGGGAGCATAGTTGGAAACAAATTTTTCGGTTATAACTTTTTTTCCATCCCTAGTTACTTCTCTTGTAAATGATACGGTTGCTCCATCGGCTTTAAAATCCACTTGTTTTATAATTCCTTTTTGCAGAGTTGGATCCTCTTGATATAAATCCGCAGGCGCAGGAGTTCTATTGGTGATAACAGGGTTGGTCAATTGCACAGATCTATTATCTTTGGTTCCGTATAGAAAAACCAAAAGTTGTTGAATATCCGGATCAACTTCTGTTTGGATAAGAATATAGTTATTTGTATCATTTTTGAATTTCAAATCTACACTCGGAACAAAAACAGTTGCATCAAGTCCCGGAGGGGAGTCTTGTTCATAATATCCGACCCGATAAGCATGAGCTCTTCTTTCGACAATTGGCAATCCGGCATATAACAAAGCTCTAAAGAAAGTCGTTGACACTTGGCAAATTCCTCCCCCATCCCCTAAGACAGTTTTGCCATTTTGGATAACATAAGCCTTTTGATATCCTGTAAAAGCGGAAACATCTCCCAAAGCTTTTACAAAAGAAAATGTTTCATTTGGAGCGATTAATATTCCATTTATCCGGGATGCAGCCAGAGTGAGATTAAAAACTCTACTTGGTATTGAATGTTGAAAAAGAGATTCTCCCTTTGCTATCAGTTCTTTTATTCCGAGATTATTTGCTTTATCTGTAGTTATTTTGGGTTGAAGAACTTTTACAGATATAGGGATAATTATGTTTTTGGGTTGTTGTTTTATCTTTTCGAATTGAGAGTTTAGATCTTTTTTGATTTCTTCGATGTCAATCTGTCTGCCTTCTTCGGAAGGCTTAAATGTTATAACTTTTCCATCTTGAAAGCTGAAAAGAGCATCAATAGGATCTTTGTTGGCTTTTTCTATAAAGGGTGCCAAAGTTTTAAAAAGCTTTTCTTCCGAATAATGATAAGCTGGAGACAAATTTATTCCATCAAAATAGGCCTGGAAAACAATACTAATATTTGAAAGGAAATTATCGGATCTGCCCAAGGCTATTGTTTGTTTGGCAATAAGATTTTCATCATATCCAAATCCTAAATCTTTAGCTGAAATTGTAGCAACAAAATCGTCTAACCTGAAGGTAAATTGAGCGTCCAAAGCCTCATTTTTCTTCAGAAATACTCTCTCAACATTTTTTTGAGTGTATTTTCCTACATCTATATTTTCAACTGATATACCCGGATAGACAACTCCTGAGTTTATTTTTTCAAAGATAATAAAAGTAAAGCTCGTTAGTAGAAAAGTTGCCAGCATTGCCCCTGTCACAAACCAAAAGAATGCTTTCGAAGTTGCGATAAAAAGTTTTTTTTTGCCGCGGGGTTTTTTAATCGGGTTTTTAATCTGGTTTTTCATTGATTTGATATGTCAAGTGATACATATTATACTAGATACTGAATATGGATGAAAATACGATCTTTAAGCCCATCAATATAGGTCAAACCGCTAATGTACAGCAGCCACAAGTTTTAGTAAATAATCCGATTGTTCCCCCGCCGCCGCCGGAATTACCTTCCGAGCCTCCTCCGTCAAGGCTTTTTAAGATTTTAAAAATTGTTGTGGGAGTAGCTGTTGTTTTAGGTCTTATTTTCTTTGTTTATAATTTTATTTTGCCTCACTTTTTTCCTTCCAAAATCAATCAAGTTAAGCTAGTTTATTGGGGCCTGTACGAAGACCCTCTAGTGGTTGCTCCGATAATTTCCGATTTTGAAAAAGAGCATCCGAATATCAAAGTAGAATATTCAAAACAAAATATAGAACAGTATAAAGATAGATTGCTAACGCGGTCTAACAATGGCAATGGTCCTGATATATTTAGATTCCATAACACTTGGGTTCCTCAGCTTTCGGGATTGCTTTTGCCTCTTCCGAGCAACACTATTTCCAAAGAAGATTTCTCTAAAAACTATTATCCTGTTAGTCAGACAGATTTAATAAAAAATGGAGCTATTTACGGGGTGCCTTTGGGGATAGATACGCTTAACCTTTATATAAATAAAGACCTTTTTAAGGCAGCAGGTCTTAGTGCTCCGACAACCTGGATAGAATTTGGTGATTATGCCAGACGGTTAACTGTAAAAGATGAAAATAATAATATCAAAACAGCAGGAGCAGCTATGGGAAGTTATTCCAACATTGTTCATGCACCAAGTATAATTTCAATGCTTTTTGTTCAAAATGGAGTAAAACTGCAGGATATGGCTGCCAACAATCAGGTTGCAAGCGATGCATTAAATTTCTATACTTCTTTTGCATTGCCGCAAGCAAATGTTTGGGATGAGACTCTTGATTCATCTGTTAGAGCATTTGCTTCGGGCACACTGGCTATGTATTTTGGTTATTCTTCGGATTTTTTTACAATAAAATCTATCAATCCGAGCCTTTCTTTTGATATTCATCCGGTTCCAAGTTTGCCCGGACAAAATGCAACGATAGCAAGTTATTGGGCAGAAGGAGTATCAAGCAAAAGTACTCATCAGAAAGAAGCATTTCTTTTCATAAAATATTTGGCACAGAAAGAAACAGCACTAAAATTATTTGATTCGGCAGCAAAAACAAGAAATTTTGGAGAGCCATACGCAAGAATGGATCTTTCCGAAACTCTGAAGAGTTCGGTTGCTTATCCTTTTGTTGCGAGTGCTCCATTTGCGGTTTCTTCTTTTTTTGTTGATGGCACATACGATAACGGATTGAATTCACAAATGAATACACATCTTAATGTTACGGTAGACTCTATATTGAAAGGTGCATCTCCACAGGCTGCTACAGAAACTCTAATTCAGGGGGTTTCTCAAGTTCTTCAACAGTATGCCAAATAAATTTAATTTAGTTGTTTGCGGTGGAACATTTGACCATTTGCATAAAGGACACGAATCTTTATTAAAGTTAGCTTTTTCTTTAGGGGAAAAGGTGATCATTGGAGTAACTAGCGATAGCTTTGTACGAAGTTCGAAGCTCGAAGTTCGAAGCTCGAAAATTATAGAGGATTTTGAGAAAAGAAAAGAAGCGGTTTTAGAATTTATAAAAAAGGAAGGAGTTTTGGATAAAGCAGAAATAGTTGAAATAAATGATTTGTTTGGTCCGGTTCTTGATAAGAGTTTAGCAATTGATGCAATTGTAGTTTCGGAAGTGACAAAGAAGGGGGCGGATATTATTAATCAAAAAAGAAAAGAATTGGGATTAAATCCTCTTCAAATTTTTGTTGCACCAATTGTCGTAGCTCAAGATGGCAAACTTATCTCATCCCAAAGAATTAGAAATGGATCAGTAAATAGAGAAGGCAAAGTTTATATGAAGCCATTCTGGTTTAAATCAGATTTGGTTCTGCCTGAAAGTTTAAGAAGGGAATTTAAAAAGCCTTTTGGCAAACTCTGTCAAAAAGAGAATTTCATAATTGAGAAAGATTATCCTTTGGTAATTACAGTTGGAGATGAGACAACTAAAAAATTTAATGAAAATTCCCAGAATCAATTCATTTCGGTTGTTGATTTTAAAGTAGCAAGAAAAACACAATTTTCCACTTTTGCCGAGCTTGGTTTTATTGGCAAAGAAAAAATTATTGAAGTTAATAATCCTCCAGGACATATCACATCCGATCTCTTTTCAAAAATTTCTCATATTTTTGAGCAAGAATTGGAACAAAGAATAATTTTGAAAGTAACAGGTGAGGAGGATCTCGCAGTATTGCCTTTGGTACTTTTTTCCCCTTTGGGTACTATTATATATTATGGTCAGCCGAATAAAGGTTTTGTAAAAGTAGTTGTTTCGGAGAAGATTAAAGAAGTCGTTTATGTGTTAGTTTGTAAATTTGAGATGCTGAAATAAATTCAGCATGACAAGGGAACTACTAGAGGTTATTGACAATTTTTTGGATTTCCTATATATTTTCCGTACTATCCCTCAATTTCTTAGAAGAGGGATTTATTGTAATTAAGGGATATAAGTATGGATAACAACAAAAAAATCTATTTAACAAAAGAGGGCTTAGCAGAGCTTAAAAAAGAATATGACGAGCTGGTTCGTGTAAAAAGACCTGATGTTTTAGCGCGGGTTACCCAAGCCCGCAATATGGGAGATTTATCGGAAAATGCAGAATATGTTGCATCACGGGAGGAGCTGACTTTTATAGACGGCAGAATTGATGAGTTGGAGATTATCCTTAAGCAAGCAGTTGTCATTCGGGAGGGGTTGAAGACCTCAAATCACGCAGTGAAATTAGGATCTACAGTTACTCTTAATTCAAACGGGAAAAAAGAAGTTTTTACAGTTGTTGGAGAATGGGAAGCTGACCCAACCAACAAAAAAATTTCACACGAATCTCCTCTTGGGAAAGTTCTCATTGGTACAAAAGTTGGTGAAAAAGTCCAGGTTGAAGCCCCTGCCGGAAAAATCACTTATTCTGTTGTTTCCATACACTAAATAATAATCCATATGAGCATAAAGCAAACCACAATGCTTGCGGTATTAAAGGAAAAGCCGACTCCGGGAGTAATCATCAAACAAGTGTCTCTTCCAAAACTTCAAAAAGAAGAAGTGTTAGTCAAGGTTGTTTATGCGTCAATTTGCGGAACAGATATTGGAATTTATGATTGGAACGCCTGGGCAGCAGGGCATATAAAGCCTCCTCAGATAATCGGACATGAAATGGTTGGAAAAGTTGTTGAAATAAATACCGCCACGAAAGCAGATATTAAAGTTGGGGATTTGGTCTCTTCGGAAACTCACATTTTCTGTCTTAATTGTTATCAATGCGAAATCAAAAATTATCATATATGCGAGAACATGAAGTTATTTGGCATTGGCAGAAATGGATCTTTTGCAGAGTACGCCACTATTCCTTTGAGAACTACATGGAAAAACGATTTATCGATTCCTGTTGAGTCGATGAGCGTTCAGGAGCCATTGGGAAATGCGGTAAATGTTGTAACTAAAGCTCAGGTTAAGGGTAAAAAAATATTGGTAATGGGATTGGGGCCAACAGGACTTTGCGCAGGAATGGTAGCAAAAGCATATGGAGCAAAAGAAATAGTTGGAATAAATAGACGTGAGTATAGGAGAAAACTTGCGATGAAAGTGGGATTTGATCGGGTTTATGAATCGCTTAATCCTAAAGAATATGGTACATTCGACGCAGTTTTGGAAATGAGCGGAAATAGAATAGGAATTCAGGTTGCTCTAGATGCTGCCAGAATTGCCGGAAAAATTATTGCATTCGGAATACCAAAAGAAAAAATTGATATTGATTGGGGAAAATATTTCATAAATAAAGAATTATCTCTGGAATCGGTTTTTGGAAGAATGATTTGGGATACATGGAAAGACACAACAAAACTTTTGGTTTCAGGAAAGGTAGATTTACGAAAAATTATTACACATCGCTTCGGACTTTCGGAATTTGAAGAGGCGATGAATGTTATGAAAAGTGGTGAATGTGGTAAAATTCTTCTCGAGCCATAAATAGTATGGATAATGTAGCTACATTTTATAAAAAACTGGAAGAAATTACAAAATTAGGTCCCACTCCAAAAATAATTGAATCAGGGCAAGGGGCTTATCTAACCATTAATGGTCAGAACAAATTAAATTTTTGCTCCAGTCATTATTTGGGTTTGGCAGTTGACGAAAGGCTTAAAAAAGCAGCTAAAAATGCTATTGATAAATACGGAATTGGAACCGGATATCGGACTCTTGCCGGTACACATACTCTTCATCTTCAGCTTGAGAAGGCGATTGCAAAGTTTAAAGGAACAGAAGCATCAGTTGTTTTTTCCAGCGCCTATATGGCTAATTGCGCTGCAATTCAAACAATTTTAGGCAAAGAAGATATTGTTGTTTCCGACGAACTTAATCACGCTTCAATAATAGACGCCGTGAAACTTTCGCAAGTTAAAAATAAATTTATTTACAAACATGCTGACACAAAAAGCTTGGAAGAACAACTGAAATCTGCCTCGAAACTGGCTTTAATACCAAAATCAGATGGAGAAACTCCGATTATTTTGATAATTACAGATGGTGTATTTTCTATGGATGGGGATTTAGCACCACTTCCTGAAATTGTTAGGCTTGCCCAAGAGTATGGAGCATTAACTATGGTAGATGATGCTCATGGAGAAGGGGTTTTGGGCAAAGGAGGCAGGGGAATTGTTGATCATTTCGGATTGTTGGGAAAGATAGATATTGAAGTCGGAAGTCTTTCAAAAGCTTTTTCCGTAACAGGCGGATTTATTGCAGGGAAAAAAGCTCTTATTGAATTTTATAACCAGAAAGCAAGACAAAGACTTTTTTCCATTGCTTTGACAATTCCGGATACTGCAGCTGCTTTGGAAGCTGTTAATATTCTTCAAGAATCAGAAAGAGTAGTAAAAAAGTTGTGGGAGAATGTGAATTATCTAAAATCAGAATTCAAAAAATTGGGTTTTGATATTGGTCACAGCGAGACTCCAATCACTCCGGTTATGCTCGGAGATGAGAATCTGGCTGTTAATTTTTCTGCCAAACTTTTTGAGCTTGGGGTTTTTGCAACGCCAATTAAATTCCCAATGGTTGCTAAAGGCAAAGCAAGAATTAGAGTAATTCCATCCGCCAGTCATTCCAAAGAAGATCTGGATTTAGGTATTTCCGCATTCCGCAAGGTCGCAAAAGAATTAAAAGTTTTATAATCTTCTAATTTGTGTAGAATTTTGGATTAAAGTATACTATTAATATAATATGTCGGATTTGGATTTTAGGAAAGTACGGCTTAAAAAACTTGAGAAAATTAAAGCATTGGGATGGAATCCTTATTCTTCATCTTTTGATAAGAAGCAGACAATTGCAGATTGTCTAAAAAGTATTGGCAAAAAAGTTAAAACTGCAGGGAAAATCTTTTCCTATAGAGAACATGGAAATATTGCTTTTGCAGATTTGAAAGATGAGACAGGCAAAATTCAGTTATTTTTCCAAAAAAAATTACTAGGGGAAAATTACAAAAATCTAAAAGTTTTGGATATTGGAGATTTTATTGGCGTAGAAGGAGAAATTATCAAGACAACAGCCGGGGAAATTTCTATTGCTCCAACCTCTTATACGCTTTTGACAAAATCTCTTAGCCCAATTCCAAGTGAATTTTTTGGTTTGAAAGATACCCAGCTTCGATATCGCCAACGTTATTTAGATCTTTTAATTAATCCAGAAGTTCGAAACCATTTTAACAATAGGACCAAATTAATTAGCGGAGTTAGGGAATATTTGGATAATTTAGGTTTTTGGGAGGTAGAAACTCCAACTCTTCAGCCTTTGTATGGCGGAGCTAATGCAAAGCCTTTTAAAACTCATGTAAATGCATTGGACACAGATATGTATTTGAGAATTGCAGACGAATTGTATCTAAAGCGTCTTGTGGTTGGCGGATATGAAAGAGTTTACGAAATATGCAAAGATTTTCGTAATGAAGGGATAGATGCGACTCATTTTCCTGAATTTACAATGATTGAGTGGTATGAAGCATATGCAGATTATCAAAAAGTTATGGATGTTGCAGAGGGTTTGTTCAAGCACTTAGCCAAGAAATTATATGGACACACAACTCTTGAAGTGGATACTAAAAAAATAGATATTGGGGAAAAATGGCCTAGGATTGAAATGTCAGCTATCATGAAAGAAAAATTGGATTTGGATGTTGAAAAAGAAACCAAAGAGAGTCTGGAAGCATATGCGAAAAAGAATTGTCCGGGAATGCAAATGTTGGGTGGAGAAACAAAAGGACAATTAATTTTTGCAATTTTTGAACACAAGATTCCAGAACTTTTAATTAATCCAACTTGGATTATTGATTATCCAGAAGATGTAAGTCCTTTATCCAAGGCTCATCCGACCAAAAAAGGGTGGGTTGAAAGATTTGAAGGATATATTGGAGGAAAAGAAATTTGTGATGGGTGGAGTGAGCTAACAGATCCGCAGATGCAAAGGCAGAGATTTGCTCAAGATTTGAAGGCTGAAAGAAAAGATAAAGAAGAGGCTCAGCAGCTTGATGAAGATTTTCTAACAGCAATGGAATATGGAATGCCTCCGCTTGGCGGAATTGGAATTGGTATAGATAGATTGGTTATGTTTTTTACCAACAAATGGGTGATAAAAGAAATAGTTCTTTTTCCCAATCTTCGATCAGCCGCATGAAAAAGATTCTGATTGCTACGACAAATTCTGGAAAGTTAAGGGAGATTTCCAATTTTTTGAAAGATTTGCCATTACAAATTATTTCACTTTCAGATCTGAATATTTCAGATGATGTTGAAGAAGTAGGAACAACTTATCAGGAGAATTCAGAACTTAAAGCACTTTTTTATGCAAAAAAAAGTAATCTTCCATCAATTTCCGACGATGGAGGATTGGAAATTTCAGCATTGGATGGGGCGCCGGGAATAAAAAGTAAAAGATGGTTAGGAAAAGATTCAACTGAAGAAGATATTATTAGTTACATGACAAAGCTTGCGTTAGAATTGCCTGACAACAAGAGAAAAGCATATTTTAAAACAGTAATAAGTCTTGCTCTGCCTTCCGGAAAAGTTTGGAGTGTTAATGGAGAAATAGAAGGAATAATTGCTAAAAAACCATATTTGAAATTATTAAAAGGCTATCCGTACCGTTCTTTTTTTTATTTACCTAAACTTAAAAAATATTATCACGAAAACGAATTGACCAATGATGAGCAAAGGATGTACAATCACAGGTATAAGGCAATTAGTAAATTAAAGCCAATTATTATAAAAGAATTACTTGGTTAACGCATTAACGGGTTAACGGATTAAAATAAATTCGTTAATTCTTTAATCCGTTAATTTAATAATTGAAACATTATGCTAGATATAAATTTAATAAGGGAAAATCCTAAATTAGTTCAAAAAGCTGCAAAGGATAAGAATGTTGAGATTAATGTTGAGAATATTTTGGAAATTGATAAAAAGCACAAAAAATTATCAATTGCAGTTCAGAAACTACGGGAAGAAAGAAATATTTTAACTTCTTCAATGAAAGGTAAGCCAACCCCGGAACAAATAAAGAAAGGGAAAGAGTTAAAAGAAAAATTAGAAAAAGAAGAGAGTGAATTAAAAAAAACTTGGGATGATTTGAAAGAAAAATTATATCAAATTCCAAATATTGCCAAGACAGATGTTAAGGTAGGAAGGGATGAGTCTGCAAATGAAGTTATTAGAAAGCATAAGACACCAACCAAATTTAGTTTTACTCCAAAAGATCATTTAGATATTGGTGAAGCCTTGGATATTATTGATGTTAAAAGTGCTGCAAAGGTTTCCGGAAGCCGTTTTGGATATTTAAAAAATGAAGGAGCGCTTTTGGAGTTTGCTTTGATTCAATTAGCATTAGAAGTTTTAACAAAAGAAGGTTTTATCCCAATAGTTCCTCCGGTTTTAATTAACAAAGAAATTACACAGGGCTTAGGTTATTGGCAGGGAAAAGGCAACGAGGATTATTATTATTTAAGTGATCCAGATGAGAAAAAAGAAATGTATTTGGTTGGAACGGCTGAGCATTCAATTGTACCAATTCATAAGGATGAAGTTTTGGATGTAAAAGAAATGCCAAAAAGATATGTTGGATTTTCATCTGCATTTAGAAGAGAAGCGGGAACTTATGGAAAAGATACAAGAGGAATTTTGAGAGTTCATCAATTTGATAAAGTAGAAATGGTCTCATTTACCACAGAAGAAAATGATGATAAGGAGCATGATTATTTATTAAATTTGGAAGAAAAATTATTTCAACTTTTAGATATCCCATATCAAGTAGTCAAAATGTGTACAGGTGATTTGGGTTTCCCGATTGCAAGAAAATTTGACATAGAAGCATGGATGCCGGGGCAAAATAAATATAGGGAAATTACATCTGCATCAACAGCAACAGATTTTCAGTCAAGAAGATTAAATATAAAATATATAAAAGATCAAAAATCAAATCTCAAAGAATATGTGCATATTTTAAATGGTACTGCTTTTGCAATTGGAAGAACAATAATTTCAATATTGGAAAATTATCAAAAAGAAGATGGAAGTATTTTAATTCCAAAAATTTTACAAAAATATTTAAATTTTGAAAAAATTTCTCCAAAAAAGATTTAATTTAAGCCCCATTTTTTTTCCCTATTTAACAATCTAAACTTTTATTTTTGAAGCAGAGTATTTTACTTGACAAATAAATAAAATTATCCACAATTATAATTAGATTAATAAAAAAGGGGGTGATTCTAAAATGGCAAAGAAAAAAGCAAAGAAAAAGAAAAAGAAGAAGAAGTAATTGGTAAGCTATTTGGAGCATTACCAATTGATCAGTTGGTAAATCCCTCATCAATAAAATGGTGGGGGATTTTTTATGGTAAAATATATGCATGCTAAATATCTTTAATAAATTTTTTGATTCAAATGAAAAAGAAATCAACAAACTTAGGCCTCTTGTTTTGGAAATAAATTCTTTTGAGGAAAAGTTTAAAAAATTAAAAGACGCAGCTTTTCCGGAAAAAACAAAAGAATTCAAAGAAAGAGTTGCGTCAGGTGAATCTTTGGATCTTTTATTGCCGGAGGCTTTTGCATTAGTCAGAGAGGCAGCCCGAAGATCTATCGGACAGCGTCATTATGATGTTCAATTGATGGCGGGTATTTCCTTGGCAAGTGGAAGAATTGCAGAACAAAAAACAGGAGAAGGAAAAACCCTTTCATCAATTCCCGCATTGTATCTCCATAGTTTAACCGGCCGAGGAGTTCACCTAGTCACAGTAAATGATTATCTTGCCCGTCGTGATGCAGGATGGATGGGTCCTGTATTTAATTTTCTCGGAGTATCTGTCTCTTCAATTATCAATGAAAAATCTTTTATTTTTGATCCGAAGTTTGCAAACAAAGAAGCGCAAGATGTAAGACTTTCACATTTAAGACCGATTACGAGAAAAGAAGCATATGAAACAGATATTACTTATGGAATAAATTCTGAATTTGGTTTTGATTATCTCCGCGATAATATGGCACAAAGTATAGAAGAGACTGTACAAAGAGGATATTATTATGCGGTTGTTGATGAGGTTGATTCAGTTCTTATTGATGAGGCAAGAACTCCTCATATAATTTCTTCCCCCGACGAATCTCCAACACAAAAATATTATGAGTATGCAAAACTTATTGATAAATTAAATTCGGATGTTGATTATAAAATTGATGAGAAATTAAAAACTGCACATTTGACAGATCATGGAATCGGAAAAATAGAAAAGCTTTATGGAATTAACAACATTTATGAAAAAGATTTTAACACTGTTTATCATTTGGAAGCAGCACTTAAAGCCAGAACTTTATTTCATCGCGAAAAAGACTATATTGTTAAAGATAATCAAGTTATTTTGGTTGATGAATTTACTGGACGCCTTATGATGGGAAGACGCCTTTCTGAAGGACTACATCAAGCAATAGAAGCAAAAGAAGAAGTACCAATTCAAAGAGAATCAAAAACAATGGCAACAGTGTCTCTGCAAAATTACTTTAGAATGTATGAAAAATTAGCAGGAATGACGGGAACAGCTGTTACGGAAGCAAGAGAATTTCACAAAATTTATAATTTATCGGTTGTTGTAATTCCGACAAATAAGCAAATGATAAGAAAGGATAATCAGGATTTAGTTTACAAAAGTAGTCGGGCAAAGTTATCTGCGGTGGCGCTTGAGATAGAAAAAATTCATAAAACCGGACAGCCAATTCTGGTCGGAACAACAGCAATCGATAAGAATGAACTCGTATCAGAACTTCTCAGAAGACGAGGCATCAAGCATGAAATTTTAAATGCCAAGAATCATGAGCAAGAAGCAAGAATTATTTCCCGCGCCGGAGAAAAAAATGCTGTGACTGTTGCAACCAATATGGCCGGCCGGGGTGTTGATATTATTTTGGGCGGAGATCCTGCAGAACAGAATCCGAAAAAATGGGAGAAAGAACATGATGAAGTTGTAAAACTTGGTGGACTGTATGTTATAGGTACAGAAAGACATGAATCCAGAAGAATAGATAATCAGCTGAGGGGAAGAAGCGGTCGCCAGGGAGATCCTGGAGAGTCACGCTTTTTTGTCGCCTTGGATGATGAAATAATGAGACTTTTTGGAGGAGATACAATATCCGGAGTTATGACGCGATTTAATATGCCCGAGGATGTCCCATTACAGCACATGATTGTTTCAAAGGCAATTGAACAAGCTCAAACAAAAGTTGAAGGATTTAATTTCGATATTAGAAAACACTTAGTTGATTATGATGATGTGCTCAATAAGCAAAGAGAAATCATTTATAAACGGCGAAGAACAGTTTTGGAAAGTGGGAGCAAAGAGTCTTTGGAAAAAGATGTGCTGTCAAAAATTGACGCATCCATTGGTTCAGTAGTAGGTATGCATATGGTTCAATCGAGCGATGTTAAGCTGGCAGATGAAAAAATAGTTGATGATTTTTCAACAATAATTCCTTTTGATGATCTTTCCAAAAAACAATTAGTAAAGCAATTAGAAACAGTTTCTGTTATTGGTGAGAAAGTAAATTTTTTAACCAATATTGCCCGTGATGTTTATGCGCAAAGAAAAAAACAACTGGGGGAAAAGGTTATGGGTCAAATTGAAAGTTATGTCAATCTGTCGGTTGTAGACAATCTTTGGATGGATCATCTGGATGCAGTTGAAAATTTAAGAGGAGGAATTGGATTAAGAGGTTATGGACAAAGAGATCCGTTAGTTGAGTATAAAAATGAAGCATATTCAATGTTCGAACAACTGATAAGTATGATAGATGATGAAATTGTTCATCGGATTTACAAAATTCAGGTACAGCACTCTTCGGAGGAACATCAGCATAAACATGTGACAGAACAAGCAGCAGGCGCAGCTGTTGGAATTTCAGAAACCTCAAACGCGCCGGCGACAAGCGACTCCGGAGGCAAAAATAAATTAGGACGCAATGACCCGTGTTATTGTGGCTCAGGAAAAAAATACAAGAAGTGTCACTATCCGAATTGAAAAAACTGTCATGACACAATCACATTACAAACATTTAAGCGAAAGGTGGAGAGCCAGACACCAGGATTTACAAAAAAAACTTTGGACCAAACATGGAGAATCGTTAGGTTGGTTGGCAAATAACTACAGGCAATTGGTGGCCGGATCTTTGGGTGGGTTAATGCTTTTGACAGGGCAGGTTACAAATCCTATTCCTTCTTTTTCTAAAGCTAGTGCAGCCGAATCTCCGTTACAAATAGTCGACAAGAAAGTTTTTTTGGTATCTGATCTTGCAAAGGTTTTACCTCTTAATGTAAGGCCTTTGGAAGAAGATGAAGAACGCAAAATTTCCGATATATTATCAAGGACTTTTGGTTTCAAAGTAGCCCCGGAAATTGATGGGAAAAGACTTAATAGAAGTTATGGACTTATTGGAGCAGAACAGCATCTATCGCGTTTTCCGGGTGATGTCTTGAATACTCATTTTGAGTCTGAAGATGACATGAGAGACTATTGGCAATCAGGCATGGCTCCGGGACTTGGGGCCTGGAGATATTTTGCAAATTCAAAAGAATCTCTTACGCAACTGGACATTGATAGGGAAAAATATTATATTGCTGTTCAAACTTTTTTATCCAAAGATTTTAACACGAGGTTCGCAGAATATAGAGATTTTTATAAATATAGAAAAATGTTAGTTGTAAATCCCCACAATGGGCGGGCTATTGTTGCTGATATCGCAGATGCGGGTCCTGCGGAATGGACAGGAAAACATTTGGGAGGATCACCTGAGGTGATGCATTATCTTCAGAGATTTGACGGAAGACAAAGGGGTCCCGTATTGTACTTTTTTATTGATGATCCGGATGATAAGATTAAATTAGGTCCCGTAGAGTTATGAAAAAAAAATATTTTTATACACATATCGTAGATACATCTACTCTTTCATTAGAGTTGGGTAATATGGATTTGACTCCGGCAGAAAGAACTCATTTAATTGCTCTTATTGATTCAAATATTCATCATGAAGTTTTGGATTTAATTCTGTCGGAATTAAATCCTGCAGATAAAAAAACTTTTTTGTCTCATCTGGCATCTGAAAATCACGACAAAGTATGGAAATTTCTTAATGAAAAGGTAGATAACATTGAAGAAAAAATAAAAAAAACCGCAGAGGACCTAAAAAAAGAACTGCATAAAGATATAAAAGAAGTAAGGATTAAGGATTAAGGGAATATTTTTCTAAATCTACTTTTCCATTTTCTAAAAAACCAATTCCTTCTTTTTCTAATATTTTTCTTTTTTGTTTAATTCCCCCAAATGCATAACCTGTTAATTCTCCTTTAATACTAACAACCCTATGGCATGGGATTTGGTCAGGATTTTTATTAGAGTGCAGAGCAAATCCGACAACTCTTGGATTTGTAATTCCGGCAATTTCGGCAACTTTCTTATAGGTTGAAACTTTACCTTTTGGAATTAGGGAAACAATCTTGTAGATTTTTTCAAAAGAGTTCACTTAATATTTTCTTTCAAATATTTTTCTTCGATTTTTTTCAATTTGTCTCCAACTGCCCGTTCCACATCTACCCCTGCTGCGATTGCCAGCTGCATGGCGGTAATAATAACATCTGCAAATTCTTCGTACATGTTTCGCTTGTCGAAATTTAAAAGCTTTGCCCGTCTTTGAAGTTTGAGGATGGAAAGAATGTCATTACATAATTCTCCCACTTCTTCGTTTAATTTTACTGTTTTAGTTAGAATTTCTTTTTCAACCGGAGAATAAAGTTTGTACTGAGGCTTTGTTTTTTCGTTGAGTAATTTTATTTTTTCCTGAAGAGATTTTAAGTTCATATACTTATTTTATCATAGTCAGCCAAAAAACTATGGCCAGAATAATTCTGTAAATTCCAAAAGGAATAAAAGTGTGTTTTTTTATAAAGCTTAATAAGAACTTTACTGCAATGACTGCAACAATAAATGCTCCGATAAATCCTACACCCAACATAGAGTATTCGGAAGTTGTGAAGGAGAATTTGCTTTTAACCAAATCAAGAGTTGTTGCCGCAAGCATGGTTGGAATTGCCAGCAAAAAAGAAAATTCAACTGCGGTTTTTCTTTTTGTTCCCAAAAATAAAGCAGGAATAATTGTTGCAGCTGATCTTGATACTCCGGGAACAACAGAGATTGATTGAAAAACCCCAATCAAAAACGCATTTTTATAACTGATTTTTTCGATATTGTCTGCATGATGGTCTTTTTCTTTATATAGTTTTTCCAAAACAATAATAAGAGTTCCGCCTATGAAGAGAGCAAAAAGTGTGATTAAAGAGTTCCCCAAAAGAAAGCTTTTTACTATTTTGTAAAGAATAAATCCAACAATTGCAGTTGGAATAAAAGCAGTAATTATTTTTTTCCAAACTTCTGTATTTTTGGAAAGTGTTTTCCAATACAGAAAAACTATTGCACAAACACTTCCAAGCTGAATTATTATTTCAAAGCTTTTGACAAATTCTGTTTGAGAAATATCTAAAAGTCTGGAAGCAAGTACCAAATGGCCGGTTGAAGATATCGGAAGAAACTCAGTTATGCCTTCGATAATAGAGAGAATAACAGTCTGTAGAAAATCCATAGAATTATTGTAACATATGCTACAATAGCCTCATGGAAGATGTAAATAAGAACGAATCGTGGAATAAGAAAAGAATACTTATCGCAGTTCTTCTTTTATTGCTGTTAATTATCGGCGGATATTTTTTCAAAACACGCGTTTTGGGAACAGGAGAATCACCTTTTGCTAAGGAGTCAAAATCAGTTAAGGGAGCAAGCAATACAGAAGATAAAACTGCAAAAGAAGATCTTAGTACCAATATAAAAGAATCTGTAAGAGAGAAGCTTAATGCTTTGAAGCAAGAGGTTTCAGGTCTTGATATATTGGAAATTGCGTCTTCTTCGCCTCAAGTGCAAAAAGTACTTAACGATATTAAATCTTTAGAGCAATATCCGACAAATCAGGCAAAGGAAATTTGCAGACAAATTTGCGGTTTGTAACTATGGAAGAAGTAAAAGAAAGAGTCAAAAAATTATTGGAGAAGTTTGATGCTGACAAAAAACGGCAGGAAATAAGATTGATTGAGGCGGAAAGCTTAAAACCTAATTTTTGGCAGGATCATAAAAATGCAGCATTAAAAATGAAAGAAATGTCTTACCTCCAAAATGAAATCGCAAAAGCAGAGACTTTGCAAGAAAAAGTGAATAGCGCTGATTTAAATGGCGCTTTGGAGTTGTTGGAAGAATTGGAAGTTTTTCTTTATCTGTCCGGTCCTTATGATAAAAATTCCGCAATTATATCTATTCATGCGGGTCAGGGCGGAGTTGAAGCAATGGATTGGGCGCAAATGCTTTTTAGAATGTATTCAAGATATTGTGAAAGAAAAGGATTCAAGTCGGAAATAATTGATGAAAGTTTTGGAGAAGAAGCGGGTTACAAAAGCGTTACGATAACAGTTGGCGGAAAATTTGCTTATGGATATCTCAAGGGTGAAGCCGGAGTACACAGATTGGTAAGACAATCTCCTTACAATGCTGACAATCTTCGTCAGACGTCTTTTGCGTTAGTTGAAGTATTGCCAGAAATTGGTGATAATGCTGAAATAGATATTAAAGAGGATGATTTGGAATGGGATTTTTTCCGCGCAGGAGGTCATGGGGGGCAAAATGTCAACAAAGTTTCAACAGCGGTTAGGCTGAAACACAAACCATCGGGAGTTGTAGTTACTGCGCAAACAGAACGCTTCCAGGCACAAAATAGAGAGTATGCATTAAAAATCTTACGAAGCAAGTTGTGGATTTTGAAAGAGGAAGAACGGAAGAAGCAAGAAAAGCAATTAAAAGGCGGGTACAAAACTCCGGGATGGGGTAACCAGATTAGGTCCTATGTTTTACATCCTTATCACATGGTAAAAGATCTGCGCACTGATTTTGAAACCGGCAACACGGATGCAGTTTTAGATGGGGATCTGGATGAATTTATAGATGAGGAATTGCGCAAACTTTAGACATTGCCAAATGAGTCATTTTGTGTAATACTCAGAGAGGGTAAGCATATGGAAAAGAAGGAGAATTTGGTAGAAAAAAATCCGGCTGAAAAACCCTTGGTTCATGAACTCAAAACCAGTATGAGTAGGTCTCTTTTTACAAAAAATTTACTAATCTTTATTGTCGTAGCAATTATCATGGGTGGTATGACCGGATATATTTTAAGTAACAGAAACGGATCTAGTGGAAATACTCTTACCTCGGGATCCGTAGATTCCTCTTCTATTTCCAAAGGAACAGTTGTGGGCTCAAATGACACAAAAACATTCAAGGATACAGCAATTGGAAGCTTAAAGGGAGGAGGGATTAATGGAGAAGGACAGTTTCATTTAGTTAGACCCGGTGGAGACGATCAAAATGTTTATCTTACATCTTCAAGTTTGGATTTATCAAAATTTGTCGGAAAAAAAATTAAAGTTTGGGGACAAACTCAAAAAGCGCAATATGCAGGTTGGCTCATGGATGTGGGCCGCGTAGAAGTCACAGAATAAGTCCCCAGCTAAATTCTATATGATACGTCTTAGCAAGGTTTCAAAGCAATTTCGTACTGGTGTTTTTGCCCTCTCGGATATTAGTTTTGAGGTTGATAAAGGTGAATTTGTTTTTTTGGTAGGCCCCTCAGGATCAGGAAAAACTACGATATTTCGACTTCTTACTCATGAAACTCTTCCAACTACAGGAGAAATTGTCGTAGATAATTGGGATATTGTAAAATTGCCTAAGAATAAAATCTCCCATCTTAGGAAAAAAATTGGCGTTGTATTTCAGGATTTAAAATTATTAATGGATAGAACTATATTTGAAAATATTATTTTGCCCCTTGAGGTTTCGGGAATAAATCCTATTATTGCCAAAAAAATCGTAGAGGACATAATGAAAAAAGTTGCTATAGAAAATCACAGCGATAAATTTCCGATTCAGCTTTCAGGAGGGGAACTGCAGAGAGTTGCGATTGCCCGAGCCTTGACTTTGGAGCCGGATATTCTTTTGGCAGACGAACCAACAGGCAATCTGGATTCGGTAACTGCGCTTGAGATTGTAAAACTCTTATCGGAAATTAATAAAAAAGGTACTACCATAATTATGGCAACTCACAATGAAGATATTATTAGATCACTTTCTAAAAGAATTATCTCATTAAACAAAGGTGAAGTGGCAAAAGATACTGGAGGCCAGAAAAAAGATTCAACAAAAGAAAATCCAAAAGAAGAAATTTCGCAATCTAGTCCCAAATCAGATAATATAGATAAAGAGGTAAAGAAGAAGGAAGATGAAGACTTTTAAGACAACATGGCGTAACATCAGACGTTCTCCTTATCAGGCAATTGCTGCAGTTTTTGTCATGACTTTAACCTTTTTGTTTGTATCGTTTTTCTCATTTTTGCTTTTCGGATCTTCAAAAGCAATTAATTATTTTGAGTCCCGTCCTCAGGTGACAGCATTTTTCAAAAATGAAGTAAAACAAACCGAAATAGACGGTCTCAAAAATGATCTAATGGCGACCAATAAAGTTTCGGGAATAAAATTTGTTTCCAAACAAGACGCTTTGAAGATTTATAAAGAACAGAATAAAGATGATCCATTGCTTTTGGAGTTGGTTACAGCTGATATTTTGCCTGCGTCACTGGAGATTTCTACTAAAAAAATTGAAAATTTGTCTGAAATAAATAGTATGCTTTCAAGTTCCCCTTTGGTTTCTGAAGTGATTTTCCAAAAGGATGTGGTTTCGGTTTTGACATCCTGGACAAATGCCCTGAGAAGTATTGGAATAGGATTAATAATTGTCTTGTCTCTTGTTTCCATTTTTATCATGGTAATTATAATTGGAGTAAAGATATCTCATAAAAAAGGAGATATAGAAATTATGAGACTTATTGGCGCCGGAGGGTGGTATATAAGATGGCCATTTCTTTTTGAGGGAGTTTTTTACGGATCTATTGGGGCCATATTGGGATGGGGAATATCGACTGGAGCGTTGTGGTATGCAACGCCATTTCTATCGTCCTTCTTAAGGGGAATGCCTATTTTCCCTATTCCTCTGGTCTTTTTATTCGGCTTGTTGGGTGTAGAAATAATGGTTGCAGTAGTTCTGGGAACAATCTCTAGCTTCTTGGCAGTTCTTAGATATCTTAAATAATATGGATTATGATAAAAAAAATACTATTTATCTCTCTCCTTTTTGGACTATTAGTTTTTTTTAAGCATACCTCAATAATTGTTCAGGCTGCAGATTGCGATGATAAAGCCGGTCAGGAAAAAGTCTCTTGTTTGGAAAATAAAGTAAAAGATCTTACTAGCCAAACCAAAACCCTCTCGTCACAAATTTCCATAATGGACAGTCAGATAAAATTAACAGAGGCAAGGATAGAGGCAAACAAAAGAGACATATTAGATTTAACGCTTGATATAGATACGGCAACAAAAAAAATTTCCACACTTTCCGATTCTCTGAATTCCATTGCAGAAGTATTGATAAATAGAATTGTCGCGACATATGAGGCAGGGAGAGTCCAACCCTTGGAAATACTTTTGTCTTCCCCTAATGTTTCCAATCTGTTAACGAAATTAAACTATCTTAGGATTGCGCGAGACCATGATAAAAAACTTATGGTAGATGTTCAGCAGGCGAAAAACGATTACGCAAATCAAAAAGAAATTTTCGAAGCAAAAAAGAAAAAAATTGAATCCCTTAAATCACAACTTGAAGCATACAGCAGAAATTTAGAACAGCAAAAAATTGCAAAGCAGCAGCTCCTTCTTGCAACACAAGATGATGAAGCGAGGTATCAGCAGCTTCTTGCACAAGCTAAAGCTGAGCAGGCTGTAGTCTTTGGGGGAGGATCAGATTCATATCTTCGAGATGTTAATCAGGGTGATACCATTGGTTTTATAGCTTCGCATAATATTAGTCCCGGATGCTCGTCGGGTGCTCATTTGCATTTTGAAGTTCAAAGAGATGGTACGGTTCAAAATCCTAATAATTATTTAAAATCAGCTAATTTTTCATACGATTATGGGTCTGAAAACTATAGCTATTATGGAACAATTAATCCTTCAGGAGATTTGCCTTGGCCACTTAACGAACCAGTTGTTATTCATCAAGGATATGGTTCTCATGGGTTTGCTCAGCAATTCTATTCAGGCGGAATACATACGGGAATTGACATGGACTCTTCCTCCTCAATTGTAAAAGCAGTAAAATCAGGGAAACTTTATGGCGGATCATATAACTGCTCGAATGGTAAGCTTTATTATGGCAAAATTGTTCATGATAGCGGGTTAGTTACTTGGTATTTGCATGTGGCGGTTAATTAATTGTAAGAATTTATTTTAAAGGATGAAAGCAGCGATTGTTTTTATTGCGTTTTTCTTCTTTGTAGTTTTTGTTAGTAAGGCAGAGGCAGCGATTACCTTTACAATATCTAATCCGATAGTTAACTCTGACGATAGTATAGATGTTGATGCTTCCATTTCTGGGTTAATTAGCTCCAGTTGTTCTACTACTGGTTGCTATCTTCAAGCTGAACTTAGAATCTTGGATGAATCCAAAGGTTTTTTTGGTTATACATACAATAATTCTGGAGAGTTTATTGACTATTTTAGTTCGTCCTCTTCGACTGATGAAATTAAAACAAAACTTTTTAATTTTGTTCCCGTATCAGGGGCGTGGTCGGGAAAACTTAAAGCTAAAAATAATTTTAACGATTCTAATTATCTAGGTCCTGGTCAATATTCGCTTAGAATTAGGAGATTTAGCGGAAATAGCACGAGTCCAACAACAAGTGATTCAAACACTTTGACTATTGATCTAACTCTTGCGGTTCCCACTTCAACTCCTACTCCAACGCCAACTGAAACACCTACCCCTGACCCAACGAATACTCCAACACCAACAAAGATACCTACTCCTACTTTAACGCCCACACCAACAAAAACTCCAACGCCTGCTCCGATATCAAATACTCCAACCTTAAAGCCTTCCTTATCGCCAACGCCGGAAATTTTGCCCACATCTGTTTTGGGAGAAAGTACAGAGAGCGGATCAACGATTTTCCCAACAGACACTATCAACAAAGAAAATGTTTTAATTTTCAGTAATACAAAAAATCCAAAGAATAATTTTCAAAAAATTTTGATGTTGGTAGGTATTGTTTTTATCGTAACTTGTGCTATATTAACATTTCGTGTAATTATGAAAAATAAATCAATTAAAAATGAATAAAAAAGATTTTGTTAATAAAGTTTTTATTACAAATAGTTCTAGAGCAACACAAAAGTTAGGTCATGATTTCGGTCGCGTTCTTGAAAAAGGAGATATTGTTTGTCTGTATGGAAATTTGGGATCTGGAAAAACAACTTTTACCCAAGGATTGGCAGAGGGATTAGGGATTAAAGAGAAGATAATTTCCCCAACTTTTATAATAATTAGAAGTCATAAGTTAGGGGTTGGAAGTTTTTATCACATAGATTTGTATAGAATCGAAAATGAAAAAGATCTTGAAGGCTTGGGAATTGAGGAAATTATAAATAATAAAGACAATATTATTGTAATTGAGTGGGCGGAAAAATTAAAAAATTATTTACCTCAAAAAAGAATTGATATAAAATTAAGTTATGAAAAAAATAATTCGAGAAAAATTAAGTTTGGTTTGACAACATAGGCTTTGTGTGATACATTAGTCGCACTTAAAATGAACTATATTGTCGAAACAAATTTTCTGAATGTTAAAGAAGTTTCTGTTTCTTTAAAGCTAAGCGCTTTGACAATTTACAGATATATTTCAGAGAAAAAACTTAAAGCCATACAATTTGGAGGCAGGTATCTAATAGATAAATCTTCATTGAATAAGTTCATCGAGGAAAGAAAAAAGGTATAATTGGTCTCATGGACAACCAAGTTCGGGAAGCGGTTAAGGTTTTAAAAAATGGCGGGATTGTTATTTTCCCGACAGACACGGCAATTGGAATTGGATGCAGAATAGATAATGAACAGGCAGTAAAAAGATTATTTGAAATACGCAGAAGACCTCAGAATAAAGCAGTTTTGGCCTTGGTTGATTCTGTTGAAATGGCAGAAAAATATCTACTTCCGATTCCAAAAAAAGTCAAAGACGAGCTTATTAATTCTTATTGGCCGGGAAAACTTACAATTATTCTGAAGTGTAATACGGAAAAAGTTCCGTCTCTTGTAAGGGGTGGAGGAGATAGTTTGGGAGTGAGACTTCCTAATAATTCAACATTGTTAAAATTAATCAAAGGGGTGGGGGTGCCCATTGTTGCGCCATCAGCAAATTTGTCAGGCGAAAAAACACCCTACAGTTTTGAAGAATTAAATCCTGAGCTTGTAAAACTAGCAGATTATGTGCTAAATATTAAATTAAGCGGAGAAAAAAATGTTTCAACAGTGATAGATTGCACAATCGAACCTTGGAAAATTGTGAGAGAAGGAGCAATAAAAATTTCTAATTTCTAATTACTAATCCCTAAACATGATTACATTAATTTTAGATACTGCGGATAATAAAAAGATTACGGTAGGTTTAATTATTAATGGTAAGAAAGATATTCAAACCAAGAAGATAGCTTCCAACAAGACGCAAATTATTCTTCCAATGATCGATGAAGTTTTAAAAAAACATTCGTTAAAGCAAGAGGACCTTTCGGAAATAAGAATTAATCCCGGACCCGGATCATTTACAGGATTGCGAGTTGGACTTTCTATAGCAAATGCCTTATCTTTTGCTCTGAAAACACCTATTAATCGAAAGAAAATTGGTGAAATAATAACGCCAATTTATTAGTGGTATAATTATAGATAATGAAAGAGTTTCTGTCTCATCTTTTCATTCCAAAAGAGTCAAATAACCACAGGGCAAAAGTTCTTCATCATACGAATTTGTTTTTATCGATAGTATTTCTTGTTCTTGCAAGCTTTTTTATTCAGGCGGTAAAGACGAAATTTCCTTCGGTTTTAGGCATTCAGGCAGACATATCTTCAGAGCAATTACTGTTCCTTACGAATAAAGAAAGACAAAATATTGGCGTTGGATCTTTAGTTATTAATGACAAGCTCTCTCAGGCTGCTTCTGCAAAAGCTCAAGATATGTTCGAATATAATTATTGGGCTCATAATTCCCCGACCGGCAAAACTCCTTGGGTTTTTATAAGAAACTCCGGATATAGGTATGTGTATGCGGGGGAAAATTTAGCAAGAGGCTTTACAAGAGCTGAAGATGCAATAAAAGCATGGATGGAAAGTCCTGATCACAGAAGCAATATGCTTTCATCAAATTATAAAGATGTGGGATTTGCAGTAAGAGTCGGACAATTAAACGGTGAGGAGACGGTTTTGATTGTTGAAGAATTGGGTAATCTAAATTTACCTATTGTGAGAAGTAGGGTTGAATCTTCAAAACCAGTAGTCCAGAGTGCTCCTCACATAAGTGTTCAGGCGGTTCATAGACAGCCTTTGATAAATATTCAGTCTTTGTCTTCAAATATTTATATTGTCTTTGTCGTTGTATTTATTTTTGCTCTTTTATTGGATATGATTATTATAGAAAAAAAGAAAATTATGCGTTTTGTCGGTCACAATATCGATCACATATTATATCTTTTGTTGATATTAGTTTTGATTGGAATATGGGGTAAGGGGGTAATTATTTAATGTTAAAGCGAATTTCAGAGCACGGGCTCTACTATTTTTCTCTTATTGTTATCTTAACTCTTGCTTTTTTTCTGGCATATAGCAACAGCTATGATAGAAGTTTTCAAATTGGCGTAGTCATCGCAACGACATTCTTTTATGTATTATGGGGAATAATGCATCATCTTCTGAATCACGACCTTCACATGAAAATTGTGATAGAATATATACTTATTGGGGCTTTTGGTTTGACCGTAATATTTTTTCTTTTAAGCGTTAACGGCAGCTAATTATATTTATGAAAGGAGTAGTTTTAGCAGGAGGTCTTGGGACAAGACTTTATCCACTAACTCATGTAACCAACAAGCATTTACTTCCGGTTTACGATAAACCGATGATTTTTTATCCAATTCAAACTTTGGTAAATGCAGGCATTACTGATATTTTGATTGTTACTTCAGGTCCTCATGTTGGAGATTTCTTGGGCGTACTTAAAAATGGAAAAGAGTTAGGAGTTACCCATTTGGAATATGCCTATCAGGAAAAGCCTGATGGGGGCATTGCCGATGCGCTTTCTCTTGCAAAGGCATTTGCAGATAGAGATTCAATTACAGTTATTTTGGGAGACAATACAACTGATGCGGATATATCAAGGTCAGTTAAAAAATTCAAAGATGGAGCTGTTGTTTTCCTCAAGAAAGTAGCTGATCTGAAACGATTTGGAGTTCCCGAATTTGATCCGAAAAATCCTAAAAATATAATTAAAATTGAAGAAAAACCTCAAAACCCCAAATCTGAATACGCAGTCACAGGAGTCTACATCTATGACAATAAAGTTTTTGACTATATTAAAAAATGCAATCCGAATTTTGCAGGAAGAGGAGAATTGGAAATTACGGAAGTAAATAATTTTTATATCAAAGAGAAAAAACTTAGCTGGGAAGAATTAAATGGTCACTGGAGTGATGCCGGAACTTTTGACAGCCTTTTTAAGGCCAATGCTTATTGGGCAACCCAAAAAAAATGAGCCAATGGAAAATTATTTCTCAAAAATCTATTTTAAAGGCAGAGTATTTGGATGTTAAAGAAATAGAGTTTGAAAATGAGGCGGGAAAAAGAAAAATTCATCATCTGGCAGAACGGACTCCGGTTGTTTCAATTTTTCCATTAACAAATAAATACGAAATATATCTTGTTTCTCAATATAGATCGAGTTTAAAACAAACGACTCTTGAAGCAGTAGCAGGATATATGGAGAAAAAAGAAACAACCATCGCAGCCGCAAGAAGAGAATTAAAAGAAGAGACGGGAATAGAAGCAGAGCAGTTGGAGGAAATAGCAAGAATTCAGTTGGCCGGCAGTGTTTTTAAGGCTACTATAAATCTTTTTCTGGCAAAAGGATTAGAAATTGGAGATAATGATCTTGATGAAGATGAAGAAATTGAAGTTGTAAAAATGCCTTTGAGTGTAGCTGTAGAGAAAGTAATGACTGGGGAAATTAATCACGCAGCAAGCATGATAGGAATACTTATGCTTGATAAATTAAGAACAGAGAGGAAATTATAATTATATGAAGATTTTGGTAACAGGGGGAGCGGGATTTATAGGTTCAAATTTTATTCTTTATTGGATGAAAAATTATCCTAATGATAAAATTGTAAATTTGGATAGTCTCACTTATGCAGGTAATTTAGAAAACCTTAAGGATGTTGAGAAAAACCCAAACTACAAATTTATAAAAGGAGATATTTGCGATATAAACACTGTAGATAGCACAATACAGGGAATAGATACGGTGGTTCATTTTGCAGCAGAAAGCCATGTGGACAGATCTATTTTAAAGCCATCGGATTTTGTTGTTACTAATGTTGTCGGAACCCAAGTTCTTTTGGATGCGTCTTTAAAGCATAATGTTAAGCGTTTTCATCATATTTCTACAGATGAAGTTTACGGAAGCCTTAATCTTGATGATAAGAGTAAATTTAATGAACGATCAAATTATAATCCCAGAAGTCCATATTCAGCCAGTAAAGCCGGCTCGGACCATTTAGTTAGGTCATATCACGCGACTTACGGATTGCCAATTACCATTACAAATTGCTCAAATAATTTCGGACCATATCAATTTCCGGAAAAGCTTATTTCTTTGGCAATAACAAATATCTTAGAGAACAAAAAGGTTCCGGTTTATGGCGATGGATTATATGTTAGAGATTGGTTGTATGTAATTGACCATTGCCGGGCAATTGATTTGGTTTTAAATAAAGGCAAAGTCGGAGAAACATATTTGGTTGGGGGAATGACAAGTGATATTTCCAACCTTGAGGTTATTAAAAAAATATTAAATATAATGGGGAAAGAAACAAGTTTTATTGAGTTTGTCAAAGATAGGCCCGGACATGACCGTTGTTATGCGGTTGATTGGTCCAAAATAGAAAAAGAGCTGAATTGGAAACCTCTTCACGATTTTGACGAATATCTTTCAAAAACAGTTGCATGGTATAAAGAAAATGAGAAATGGTGGAGAGATGTCAAAGATGGGAGCTACCAAAAATACTACAAAGAGCAATATGGAGAATTATGAAGATTTTGGGGACGGGGTTGGATGGACTTGTCGGGTCAAGGATTGTTGAGCTTTTGGGTGATAAGTATGAGTTTGAAAATCTCAGTATCAGTACAGGCGTGGATATTACAGACCGAGATGTTGTTTTGGAAAAGATTAAAAGCTCTAGAGCTCAGATTGTTCTTCATTTAGCTGCGAAAACAAATGTTGATGGTTGTGAATTAGATAAGCCATTGGGGGAAAAGGGTAATGCTTGGAGAATTAATGTTGAGGGGACAAGAAATGTCGCAGATGCTTGTTTGGTATCTAAAAAAAAATTAATTTATATCTCCACAGATTTTGTTTTTGATGGCACAAGAGAAATTTACTTGGAAGGGGATATTCCGAATCCTCTCAACTGGTATGCCAAAACAAAATATGAGGGAGAGAAAATTGTTCAAGCATTAAAAACTCCTTGGATTATTACGCGTATTGCCTCTCCTTACAGAGCTCAATTTGAAAGATTGGATTTTTTTCGTGCTATTCTTAAAAGACTTCAAGAAGGTTTGGGAGTTGCCGCGGTAACCGATCATAAATTTACCCCGACATTTATCGATGATATTGCTTTTGCGATAGACGCTTTAATTAAAAATAATTCGGAGGGAATATTTCATGTTGTTGGAAGTCAAAGCTTAACGCCTTTTGATGCCACGGTTTTGATAGCAAAAGAGTTTAATCTTGACATGTCGAAAATCAGTCAAACCACAAGAACTGAGTTTTTTAATAATAGGGCTCCTAGATCTTTTCAATTGGCACTTAATAATGATAAAATAGAAAAGCTTGGTTTGAAAATGAAAACACTTGAAGAGGGTTTGAGGGAAATCAAAAATCAAAATGCAAAAGGCAAAAGTTCAAGTTAAAATTCAAAAGTTTGGAACTTTTTACTTTTGAATTGTATTTTTGAATTTTGATTTTTAACTTTTTAATTTAATTTATGACTATAGCTTTTGTTGGACATGGATATGTAGGGTTGGTAACTGCTTCAGTTTTTGCAGATTTAGGCAATACTGTTTGGGTTGTCGGACATACAAAAGAAAAAATTGAGAATCTTAAAAAGGGAATACTTCCTATTTACGAACCTGGACTCGAGGAAATTGTAAAAAGAAATGTCAAAGCAAAAAGGCTATTGTTCACTTTGGATTACAAAGAATCTATTCCTAACTCGGATGTAGTTTTCATAGCGGTTGGAACTCCACCCAAAGCAACAGGAGAGGCAGATTTGTCAGTTGTTTTTGAGGTGGCAAAAAAAATTGGAGAAAATCTTGACGGATATACGGTTGTTGTAACAAAAAGCACAGTTCCTGTCGGAACGAATAAAACAACAAGAGAAATTATTGCTGCAGCAAAGCCAACTAAAGCTGCATTTGATGTTGCTTCTATTCCCGAATTCTTAAGGGAAGGACAAGCCATATCTGATACGCTTCATCCGGACAGAATTGTAATAGGTACGGATTCAAAACAAGCAGAAAAATTATTAGTAGAGCTTCATAAATCTATTGATGGAACTTATGTTCTGACCAATATCGAAACTGCAGAAATGATCAAATACGCTGCCAATTCTTTTTTGGCTACAAAAATTTCTTATGCTAATGCAATAGCTCATCTTTCGGAATTAACAGGTGCAGATGGATCAAGAGTATTGGAAGCGGTTGGACTTGATAAAAGAGTGGGTAGTCAATTTTTGTTTGCCGGAGCAGGATATGGGGGAAGCTGTTTTCCAAAAGATGTAAAAGCCATGATAGCAATTGCTAAAAAAGCAGGATATGATTTTTCTCTTTTGAAAGATGTTGAAGAAATTAATCAACAGGCAATGCAAAGAATAGTTGAAAAAGCTAAGAGTTTATTGGATGGAGAGATAAAAGGAAAGACTGTCGGAATCCTTGGATTGTCTTTTAAGCCTGACACAGATGATATGAGAGATGCACCTTCCATAACGGTAATCAACAAGCTTCAAAAAGAAGGAGCAAAAATAAAAGCCTACGATCCGATCGCAATGAGTAATGCGAAAAAAATCTTTAAAAATGTTGAGTTTTGTTCAGATTCCTATTCTGTTGCTAAAGAATGTGACATTTTGATTATAATGACTGAGTGGAATGAATTTAGGCAGTTGAATTTATCAGAAATAAAAAGTTCTATGGCCAAGCCAGTTTTGTTAGATGGTAGGAACATTTATGATCCCCAGAAGTTAAGGGGAATTGGATTTGTTTATACAGGAATTGGTCGATGAAAAAAGTTCTTATTACCGGGCTCACCGGATTTGCAGGAAGCTATCTCGCCGAATATTTGGTTGCTAAAAAAGAATATGAGGTTTCAGGAACTTATTTATTTGATGATAGCTTAAGAAATGTCGCTGCAATAAAAGATAAACTTAATCTTATAAAAATAGATTTATCTAAAGAAGAAAATGTTTTTAAGCTTATTAAAGATATCTCTCCTTCGTTAATTTTCCATTTGGCCGCTTTAACTTCGCCTGGTGAAAGTTTTAGTATTCCAACCGAAACTCTACTAAATAATATTTCCCTAGAAGTTCATCTTTTGGAAGCAGTAAGACAGCAAAATTTACTGGATACAAAAATATTAGTTATTTCTTCAGCAGATATCTATGGATTGGTAGAAAAAATTGACCTGCCAATGGATGAGGAAACCAAATTAATGCCAACCAGTCCTTATGCTGTATCCAAAATAACACAAGACTTTTTAGGGCTTACATATTTTTTGTCCTACAATCTGAAAATAATCAGAGTTCGGCCTTTTAACCACATCGGTCCAAGACAATCTCCCCAGTTTGTTGTATCTTCTTTTGCCAAGCAAATTGCAGAGATAGAGAAAGGGAAAAGAAAGCCTGTTTTAAAAGTTGGAAATTTAGAGGCTAAAAGAGATTTTACAGATGTAAAAGATATGGTTCGCGCTTATGCAGCTGCTATGGAAAAAGGAAAAATCGGAGATGTCTATAATATAGGCAGCGGAACTTCGTATAAGATTTCTGATGTATTAAACAAATTAATTTCCATGTCTTCAGCCAAAATCAAAATTGAGGAAGAAGGAGGATTAATTAGGCCAACAGATAATCCTGAGTTAGTTTGCGATGCAACTAAGTTTGTTAAGTTGACCGGTTGGAAGCCGGAAATTTCAATAGAGGAAACGCTTAAGGACACTCTGGACTATTGGAGAAATATAATTTAAAATTAGATTTAAGCATTTATGAAAAAAGCATTAATAACAGGAATTACAGGGCAAGACGCTTCCTATCTTGCTGAATTTTTGCTGAATAAAGGATATAAGGTTTTTGGAACAACCAGAAGGTCAAGCACTACTAATAACGAAAGAATTAAGCATATTCAAGATAAAATTACTATCTTGCAGGGTGATTTATTGGATCAAGGGTCATTGTCAGCAGCGCTTCTGGAGGCCCAGCCTGATGAAGTTTATAATTTAGCAGCCCAGTCTTTTGTACAAACATCTTGGAATCAACCCGTATTAACAGGGGAATTTACTGCTTTGGGCGTAACAAGACTTCTTGAAGCAATAAGAACAGTGAATCCAAAAATAAAATTTTATCAAGCTTCATCGTCAGAAATGTTTGGAAAAGTCACAGAAACTCCACAAAAGGAAACAACGAGATTTCATCCAAGAAGTCCCTATGGAGTAGCCAAAGTTTATGGTCACTATATAACTGTAAATTATCGAGAAAGTTTTGGTATTTTTGCTTGTTCGGGTATTCTCTTTAACCACGAATCTCCGCGTAGAGGTTTGGAATTTGTAACTCGTAAAATAAGTCACGCAGTTGCCCGAATAAGTCTCGGCAAGCAAGACAAGCTTGAATTAGGAGCTTTGGAGCCAAAGAGGGACTGGGGATTTGCAGGAGATTATGTTGAGGCAATGTGGCTCATGTTGCAGCAAGAAAAAGCAGATGATTATGTAGTTGCAATGGGAGAGAACCATAGTATAAAAGATTTTTTAGATCTTGCTTTTAAGACGGTTGGAATTTTGGACTGGAATCGTTATGTAGTGTCCAATAAAAATTCCCACATGCGTCCCGCAGAAGTTGATAATTTAATAGGCGATGCAAGCAAAGCCAAAAAAATTTTGGGATGGAAACCAAAAACAAGCTTTAAGGAGCTCGTAGAAATGATGGTTAAAGCAGATTTGGAATTGGAGAAGAAAGAAAAATAAAATGTTATGCAGACTGTTTTGGTTGCCGGAGGAGCAGGATTTATTGGATCTCATTTATGTAAAAGCTTATTAGGTGGTAATTATGAAGTTATCTGTGTTGATAATTTTCTAACAAGTGAAGAAAAAAGTATTTCCTCTTTATTAAAAAATCCTAATTTTAAATTCATAAAACAAGATGTTAGTCAGTCTCTTGATAATTTAACCGACATATCAAGTATTGATTATATTTTTCATTTAGCAAGTCCGGCTTCTCCAAACCAAAAAAGCCCAAGAAGTTTTATTAACCATCCGATAGAAACCTTGCTGGCAAATTCATTTGGGACATACAATCTCTTAGAATTAGCACGCAAGTTTAATTCTAAGTTTTTATATGCGTCTTCATCTGAAATTTATGGTGATCCCGCAATGAGTCCCCAGAAAGAGGATTACTTTGGGAATGTAAATCCGAACGGAGTAAGGTCTGTATATGATGAAGGAAAAAGATTTGGGGAAGCTATGACTTTAGCTTTTGTTAGAAAATACGATTTGGACGCTCGTGTTATTCGTATCTTTAACACTTATGGTCCAATAATGTTAGTTGATGACGGAAGGGTTGTCTCCAATTTTATCAACCAAGCAATAAAAGGAAATCCGATTACCGTATATGGAAAAGGTACTCAGACAAGAAGTCTTTGTTATGTTGATGATATGGTTTCCGGAATAAAACTAGCAATGCTTACCTCAAATACAAAAGGAAAAGTTTTTAATTTAGGTAATCCTGACGAGAGAAGTATTTTGGATATTGCAAGGCTTATTAAAAACCTTGCTAATTCAAAGTCTGAAATTGTTTTTGAGAACTTACCGGAAGATGACCCAAAAGCTAGAAACCCGGACATATCTATTGCAAAGAAAATATTAGGTTGGGAACCCAAAGTTTCAACCGAAGAAGGTTTAAAAAAAACAATAGAATATTTTAAAATTGTATGAAAATAGTTATTATTCCTGTAACCTACAACGAAAAAGGAAATATAGAGCGCCTGATTACGATACTTGAAAATGAGGTTTTTCCAAAAATAAAAAATCATGAAATGAGTATTTTGGTTGCCGATGATAATTCGCCGGATGGGACAGGGGAAGAAGTAAGAAAGTTAATGAAGAAATGGAAAAATCTACAGATTTCATCTGGAGAAAAAAAAGGATTAGGAGCGGCATATATAAGAGGAATGACGTATGCGGTTGAAAAATTAGGCGCCGACTTGATGTTTGAGATAGATGCTGATTTGCAGCATGATCCGCACAAAATCCCCGACTTTATAGAGAAAATTGAAAAAGGGAATGACATGGTTGTAGGAAATAGGTATAGTAATGGAGGTTCTATCCCGGAAAATTGGCCATTGACCAGAAAAATATTCTCTGTTGCTGCTAATATTTTTGTCAGAGCTGTTTTTACAAAATTTTCAATACATGATTGGACCGGAGGATATAGAGCGCTTAGAAAAGAAGTTTTCCTAAAGGAAAAAGATAAGCTTACCAATTATAGGGGCTACATATTTCAAATATCTTTTTTGCATAAAGCCGTAAGAGACGGATTTAAAATCGCAGAGGTTCCATTTCATTTTAGCGATAGAACTTTGGGAAATTCAAAAATTGCCCCTTTTGGCTATATTCTCGATGTAGTAGCTTATGTTGTTTTTTCAAGAATGAAGGAGTTAATATTTGGAAAGTTTGGTAAATTTTTGGTTGTTGGGGGAATAGGTTTTGCAATAAATGCAGCAATTTTAAGAATTTTAGTCGAGTATGCTAATTGGCATCCGGCTCCTGCTAATTTGGTGGGTGGAGCATTTGCAATATTTTCTAATTACAACTTTAATAATCTCTGGACCTTTAGCGATCGAGGAAGCAGAGACATAAGTTCTTATTTCTTTAAAATGCTTGGCTTTTATTTAAGCTCTGGAATAGGAGTTGTACTCATTCAAACAGGCACAATTTTTGTTTTAACCCATTTTCTTGGTCAAGCTCATTACTTTATATATTTCTTGATTGGAACATTCTTTCTTTTGATTTGGAATTTTACAATGTATAGTAAGGTAATCTGGAAAAGAAAAAAATAAACATGCCTCTTTTTAAATTTTTATTAAAAAATCGAGAAAAAATCATAGTTGTATTTATTTTGGCTGTAGCTTCTTTTTTCAGACTCTACATGATTAAAGACTATATGACTTTCTTGGGGGATGAGGGAAGAGATGTATTAGTTGTTTCCAGAATATTACATGGGGATCTGACTTTACTTGGTCCAACCGCTTCTGTTGGTGGGTTTTTCCTCGGTCCAATTTACTATTATTTTATGACTCCGTTTTTATGGCTTTTTAATTATGATCCTGTTGGTCCTGCAATAATGGTCGCGCTCTTGGGAATTGCAACTGTTTGGTTGGTGTATAAAATTGGAAGAGAATTTTTTGGCGTATCAGTTGGTCTTGTTGCAGCGGGGCTTTATGCAATTTCTCCATTGGTTGTTGTATATTCCAGATCTTCATGGAATCCCAATCTCATGCCATTTTTTTCTCTTTTAACACTTTATATTAATTATAAAGCATTAGTGAAAAACAGCGTTAAACTTTTTCTTTTATGCGGTTTTCTTTTTGGAATTACAATGCAACTGCATTATCTTGCTTTATTTTTAGGAGTTATTATTGGAGTTTATATATTGATTTATAATTTTGTTTATTCAAAAAGTAATTTTCTTAAAAATTATTTTAAAAATTGTCTTTGGATTTTCTTAGGTTTTATTGTGGGATGGTCTCCATTTTTGGCTTTTGAAATCCGACATGGTTTTCCCAACACCATAAATATATTTAATTTTATATTCAATCCTATAGATACGGGCGGAAGCGGTCGGTTTTTTGAGATAATTGACAATGTATTTTTTAGGATTTTTGGGAGACTTGTTACAAATTTTCCATCTCCTGACAAGATTTCTTTATATACGAAATCCAATATAGATTTGTGGCATACCTTAACTCTAGGACTTGGTGTAACAAGTATTGGATTCTTAGCTTTCAAATTTTTCAAAGCATATAAAGTGCGCTCTTCAGATATGCCAAAAATTAGTCTGTTGTTGGTATGGTTTGTTATTGGAGTTGGGCTCTTTGGGTTCTATAAAAAATCCATATATGATTATTATTTTGGTTTTATGTTTCCATTGCCTTTTTTTATTGTTGGATTTTTTCTCAATAGTCTTTGGAAAAAAAGAATAGGAAAAATTTTGAGCATCATTATCTTGTTAATTTTGGTATATTTCAATACGCTGACCATTCCTTTTAGGAGCCCTGCCAATAGGCAACTTAATCAGATTGAAGATATATCCCAATTTGTAATTAGCAAAACAGATAACAAGCCTTTTAATTTCGCGCTAATTACAGGAGGAAATTCCGATCACGCATATCGCTATTTCTTTACTATTTGGCAGAAGGAGCCGAGAATAATTCAGACTTTGGAAAAAGATCCAAAAAGGACTACGGTTATGGATCAACTTCTTGTTGTGTGTGAAAAAGCTCCCCCCTGTGAACCCTTAGGTCATCCTATTTGGGAAATAGCAGGCTTTGGCCGAGCAGAAATTGTACAAGAGTGGGATGTGTCGGTGGTTAAAGTTTTCAAGCTCAAACACTACGAAGGTAAGTAGAAAATGAATTCAAAAATAAAAGACCACTTTAAGAAAACAGATTTAAAACTTTTTAAAGCACTCGAAAAAATAGAAGATGGCCTTGAGGAAATATTGCCAATTTTGCCCCAAGAATATTTTTTCCGCCTTTGCAGGGGAATTATTTCACAACAATTAAGCGGTAGAGTTGTAGATACATTTACGGAAAGATTCATAGCTCTTTTTCCAAATAAGAAAATTAGTCCCAAAGCTCTTCTTAAGCTTTCTGAAGAAAAGCTACGCGGTATAGGGATTTCTTGGGCTAAAGTAAAATATCTTATAGATCTTGCAAGCAAAGTGGAAAATAAAGAAGTTGTTCTTCAAGATCTACCAAATCTTAAAAATGAAGAGGTAATACTCCATTTGACAAAAGTTAAGGGAATTGGCAGGTGGACTGCAGAGATGTTTTTAATGTTTTCTTTAGGTCGTCCGGATATATTTTCTTATGGGGATTTGGGTCTTAGAAGGGGGATTGAAAAAATTTATAAAATTCAAAATCCCGAAAAAAGTATTGTTGAAAAACTTTCGCAAAAATGGGCTCCTTACCGCACATGGGCATGCCGCGTCCTCTGGGGGTTCCATGATATAAAATAAATCCAAGAAAAACCCCGCAAAGATGCGGGGTTTTTTTATGTGTTCTTGAAGGAATAATTTCTAGTCCCTCAAGAAAAGTTCCTAACAATTTAGGCTTTTCCAATTCTATACATTCCTGTTCCGCAAACTGGACATTTACCTTTCATTGCCGGTTTACCGTTTTTCATCGTAACTGCTTGAGCACTTGGATCTTCTCTTTTTGCTCTGCACTTTACACAATACATTGATGCCATATTATATTTCACCCCCCTTCATTCTGCATAGCAGAATTTTGTTTTTAATAACCTATTTTAGGTAATACAATTGTGTGATTCTTAAGAAGGAAGAAAAGTAATATCTGCAGGCCAATAAGAGATAGAGTTATAATTAATGTCTTTGAAACATCATGCAGAACATAGGAATAAGACCGTACATTGTTATTAATATTAATTGTTGGAGTAATGTCTTCTAAGGAAGAAATATTTTTATTTTCCAAGGAATATGTCTGACGATTTAAGTCTGCGAGAATTTTCTGTCTACGGGTTTTTTTATGCTTGCCTCCCATAATAGCAAAAGACTACACTATTGACACGAAGCTGTCAAGAGGCTAAGATATATCAATATCTATGGTGTCCAATTTTATCCTCTTTGCTTTTTTAATAATTATTTCATGGCTTTCTATAATTTCATTTTTCCTCTGGAAGACTTTATCTCATTACGATAAATTAGGAAAAGGTTTGTCTGAAAAAAGCTTTAAGTCGGTAATGGAAAATCTTTTAAAAGATATAGATGTTGCTAAAAAAGATATTGATTTTTTAAAGTCATATTGTGATAAGATACAAAAGGACGGCCTTTTGCATATCCAAAAAATAGGATTGGTTCGTTTCAATCCGTTTAAAGATACGGGAGGAGACCAGAGTTTTATTCTGTCGTTAGTTGATGGAAATGATACGGGAGTAATAATATCCGGTTTGTATGCAAGGTCAGGTACAAGATGGTATGCTAAAAGAATCAATAAGGGTAAATCGGCAGAACACGAATTATCTGATGAAGAGAAGAAAGCTCTCAAGGAAGCAAAAGCTTAAATAAGCCCCGAAGGGGTGCTTTCAGCATTATGAGTAAAAATAAATTATTAAGTGTGGTAATAGTTCTAGTTGCATATTTTATTTCGGGAGCGGCATCCTATATGTTTCTTTCGGATCATTCCGGAATATCAATCTCTAAAACAGCAACTCCTGCAACAGGAACATCAGGAAAACTTGCATTTGATGATACTCTTCCAAAAACAGAACCATGTCCTTTGAATGGAGCTTTATACTCAAAACAGCAAAAAGATTGGTGGGAAAAACATAGGCCCTTGGGCATAATGATAGAAAATCATAGTGAAGCGCGTCCTCAATCGGGACTTTCTTCCGCTGATGTGATTTATGAGGTAGTTGCAGAAGGTGGCATAACCCGTTTCTTATCAATATTTTATTGTCAATCCGCTGAGGAAGTTGGCCCTGTTAGATCTGCGAGAACTTATTTTCTAGACTTTGTTTCGGAATATGGAAGTAGCCCTTTGTACGCTCATGTAGGAGGAGCAAATCAAGACGGTCCGGCCGATGCATTATCTCAAATAGAAGATTATGGATGGTCAGGCCATAATGATATGAACCAATTCTCTATTGGCTTTCCAACATTTTGGAGAGATTATGACAGGTTGGGGCATCCGGCTGCAACAGAACACACAATGTATTCAGCAACAGAAAAACTTTTACAGTTTGCATCAACCTCGAGAAAACTTAAAGTTGAAGATGAAGATGGAGTTTCTTGGACAAAAGGCTTTGTGCCTTACGCATTTAAAGATGATGCGCCGACAGCTCAAAGGCCTCCAGCACAGCAAGTTCACTTGGAATTCTGGACAACAGATTCTAACTATGCCGTAGATTGGATATACGAGCCAATTGCAAATATATATAAAAGGAATAATGGAGGAGTAGCGCATATTGATAGAAATAACAGCAAGCAATTAATCACCAAAAACATAGTAGTTTTGACAATGATTGAAAATCATGCAAATGATGGATATGAGGGAAATGCTCATCTCCTGTATAGAACTCTAGGAACAGGGAAAGCTAATATTTTTATGGATGGAAAAAGAATAATTGGCACTTGGAGAAAAGATAGTCGTACAGATAGAACTTTTCTTTTGGATAGCAGCGGTTCACCCATCAAATTAGATCGAGGAACAATTTGGTTCGAAATTCTGCCCACGAATGGAATTTTAACAGTCAAATGATGTATAATCAGGGCAAGAATTTATGTTAGCTGATTTAATCACTTCGCAATCCCGAATAAAGCTTTTGAGCGTCCTGTTGGCAGAACCGACAGAAATGTTTCATGTTAGAGAGTTAGTTAGAAGAACCGGAGATGAGATAAATGCGGTAAGACGGGAGCTCATGTTTTTGGAGAAAAAAGGAATTTTAGTTAGAGAACCCCGCGCTAATAGAGTATATTATTCTCTGTCCAAGAGCTACCCTTTTTATTTTGATCTTTTGAGAATGGGATCAAAAATAGCAGGTTTGGGAGCAGGGATATTAAAAAATAAAGTAAAGGTCGGCCGTATAAAATATGCAATGTTTTCGGGAAGATTTGTAAGAAGAATAGAAAAAAGACCAACAGATGTTGATTTTATAATTGTTGGAACAATTGTTCTTCCCGAGTTGGCGGTTCTCATAAGGGATGAAGAAAAGAGATTGGGAAGAGAAATAAATTACACAGTTATGACAGAAGAGGAATTTGCATTCAGAAAGAAAAAAAGAGATCCATTTATATTGTCTGTTCTTTCAGGATCCCGTGTGATGTTGTATGGAGATGAGGAAAGCATGCTCGCATGAAACCCTTCGATTCCACTCAGGGTAAACCGCGGCTTCTTCTCTGGTTTATTGTCTTATTAACACTTCTTTCAGTTGTCATTAATTTCTCATCATTTGGCCCTTTTTCTTTTACAAGAGGATTAACTTTTAAAAAAGGCTTGGACCTTGCAGGTGGAACCAGTCTTACTTTTAAAGCAGATATGAATGATGTAGATAGCAGTCAAAAAACTAAAGCCTTAGATGGAGTAAAGAATGTGATTGAAAGAAGGATAAATCTTTTTGGTGTGTCTGAGCCGGTTGTGCAAACCGGTATAAGTAAAAATGATTATCGCGTTATTGTTGAGTTACCCGGAGTTAATATAAATCAAGCAAAAAATATAATTGGCACAACTGCGGAACTTTCTTTTTGGGAGGAGGAAGCAAGTCCTTCGGCAAGCTCAGGATTAACTGCAAGTCCTTCCGCATATCCGTTTGGGGTGACAGAGATTCTAGGACCAAATGCCAAAAAAACAAATCTTTCCGGACGGGATTTGAAAGATACAAGTGTAGGATTTGATTCCAATAGTGGCAAACCGCAGGTGCAGTTAAAATTCACAACTGATGGGGCAAAAAAATTTGCAGATATCACTCAAAGAAATGTTAATAAAGTCGTAGCAATTGTCTTGGATAATCAGGTTATTGAGGCTCCCCGCGTCAACCAGGCAATATTGACAGGAGATGCTGTTATAAGCGGAGCATTTACAAGTGAATCAGCTAATCTTCTTAGCACCGAACTTAATGCCGGAGCTTTACCCGTTCCCCTTATTCCATTACAACAGCACGCTGTTGATGCAACCTTGGGAAATGAGTCGCTTCTTAAAAGTCTTTTTGCAGGAGGTTTGGGTTTGGTCGTCATAATTATTTTTATGACCTTTTTATATGGACGCTTGGGTGTTGTAGCAAGTGCGGCATTGATACTTTATACTTTGTTTGTTTTATCTATTTTTAAATTAAGCAGCATTACTCCATACGCCATAACTCTTACTCTTTCGGGCATTGCAGGATTTATTCTATCAATTGGAATGGCTGTTGATGCGAACATTTTGATTTTTGAGAGAATGAAAGAAGAAAGAAGAGCCGGCCGGCCATGGCATGAATCATTGGAATTGGGATTTGCGAGGGCCTGGACATCTATTCGGGATTCCAATATTTCAAGCCTCATTACGAGTTTTGTATTGTATCAGTATGGGACAGGTGCAGTCAGGGGATTTGCTTTAACACTAGCAATTGGAGTTCTGGTCTCTATGTTTTCGGCAATTGTTGTAACGCGAACACTCTTAAGAATGTTGTATAGAAGCGTCTAGCAACTAGCGTCTAGCGGTCAGTTAAGAAATTAACTAGACGCTGAACGCTGATAACTGAACGCTGAAGCTATGAATATAATTGGTCATAAGAACTGGTATTTTGGATTGTCGCTTTTGGTTTTAGTCCCGGGAGTTCTTGCGATTTTTCTGTGGGGATTAAATCTTTCTATTGATTTTACCGGTGGTTCTCGGTTGACATTATCTTTTAATAACACCGTTGGCAATAATCAAGTTCAGGTGGTTAATTCAGTTTTGAAGGCGGAAAAAATAAAAATTGCAAGTATTGAAAAATCCAACAAGCTAATTTTTGTCAGAACTTTTCCTCTGGATCAAAACCAAAACAATAAATTTATAAATTCGCTGTCAAAAAAATTAAAGGATGTCAAAGAACAGGAATTTGAAACAATAGGCCCTGTGATTGGACAGGAAACTACTCTGAATGCTCTAAAAGCTGTAGCAATCGCGTCATTTCTTATCGTCTTGTATATTACTTGGTCTTTTAGGAAAGTTCCAAAACCGGCAACGAGCATCAAATTTGGTATCTGCGCAATTGTTGCCCTCATTCATGATGTGATTGTGGTTATCGGGGTTTTTGCAATACTCGGACACTTTTTTGGAGTTGAAGTGGATTCTCTTTTTGTGACAGCAATTTTAACTGTTATTGGCTTTTCGGTTCATGACACTATTGTTGTTTTTGACAGAATTAGAGAAAATCTAAGAATTAAAGGAGGTTTGGATTTTGCCGAAACTGTCAATGAGTCAATTGTTCAAGCAATAGACAGGTCTCTTAATACATCTCTGACAGTTGTTTTAGTATTGGTAGCATTGCTTTTGTTTGGCGGAGAAAGTATAAGGTGGTTTGTTGTTGCTCTTCTTGTTGGAATAATCAGCGGAACCTATTCTTCTATTTTTACCGCTTCTCCCCTTTTGGTTCTCTGGCAGGAAATAAGTAGTAGGGGAAAGTCTTAGTCATGTCATCCTGAGTTTATTTCAGGATCTATTTTAATGCTTCACGAACGATTTTTGAAACCATTCCGCCATCTGCTTTGCCTTTGACTTTTGGCATCAAGGCTCCCATAACTTTTCCCATATCCGCAACTGAAGTTGCTCCGATTTCGCGGATTGTTTCCTTGACTATTTCGCGGATTTTATTTTCATCCATTTGTGCAGGTAAATAAACTTGCAGCATTTCAAGTTCTTTATTTTCTTTTTCAGCTAACTCGGGACGGTTGGCTTTTTTGAATTCTTCAATAGAGTCTTTTCTTTGCTTTGCTTCTTTTTGAATAACTATCAAAACATCTTCGTCTGTTGCCTCATATCCAGCTCCTCCTTTTTGAATTTCATAATAATTTAGAGCCGAAAGAAGAAGTCTTAATACAGATGTTCTCAATACATCTTTTGCAAGCATTGATTGTTTTAATTCTTCTCTTAATTTTGATTTTAAATTTGCCACATTTTAATTATACTTTATTGATTTCTTTTATGCGTTTTAATAAATATTCTTTTTCATTTTTTGAAAGATCTTCGTCTACTTCTTTAAATATTTTTTGAAGAATATCTCCGATTTTTGGTCCCGGTTTAATTTTAAGTGTTTCCATGATGTCGTGTCCGTCAATTGCAAGATCATTAACTGAGAATTTTGCCGGTTTTAATTGTTCTTCAACCTTTTCTTTGAAGAGCTTTAGTCTCCAGCTGTCCGCAGGCCTGCCGCTTCCGAGTCTGTCGGCAATTCTTATGTCTATCATATCCTTAACATTCACAACTCCAATTTTTCTAATAAATCTTCTAATTGCAGAATCTGTTTGATTCTCATTTACTCCAAACATATGCCATCTGATTAAATTAACAACTCTTTCTTTATCATTTTTGGAAAACTTTAATCTTTCACAAATTTCAACTGCAATTTTTGCACCCGCCACTTCATGATTATGAAAAATTACCAGTCCTTCATTGTCTTTTGACATTACTCTTGGTTTTCCAACATCATGGAGAAGCGCTGCAAATTTTATAATTGGATCAGTCGATGGACAGAATTTTAAAGACAATAAATTGTGAGTGAAAACTTCTTCCGTATGGTGACGCCCCGGTCTTTTTTGAGAAACTCCTATTCCTTCTATTAATTCCGGAAGAATATGTTTGAGAAGATTTGATTCATGCAAAAGAATAATTCCTTCATATGCCGTATCACTTGTCAGGATTCTTAAGAGTTCAATTCTAATTCTTTCTCCTGAAATATTTTTTATAAGCGAGCTATCTGCAATCATCTCTTCCCATGTTTTATCCTCTATCTTGAAAGAAAGTTCTGTTGCAATTCTAACAGCCCGCAAAAGTCTCAGAGCATCTTCTTTAAATCTCTCCTTTGGATTTCCAACTGCTCTGATAATTTTGTCCTTAATATCTTTTTGTCCATTGAAAGGATCAGTTAGTTCAGCGTCTAGCGTCGAGCGTCTAGCGTCTAGTTTCATTGCGATGGCATTGATGGTAAAGTCACGGCGCGCAAGATCTTCTTCAATAGATTTTCCCCAAGATACTTTTTCAGGATGCCGGCTGTCTGCATATCCGTGTTCTTTACGAAAAGTAGTTATTTCAACCACACTTGTTGGATTCTTCCCAGTGGGAATGCCTACTGTTCCAAATTGATTGTCATAAAAAGCATTGGAAAATAGTTTCAAAATCTGCTCAGGAGTGGCATTTGTTGTCATATCCCAATCTTTTATTGGTCTTTTCAAAAGAAGATTCCTAGTGCATCCGCCAACCAAATATGCCTCAAAATTAGCCTTCTCCAGCCTTGTATAAATGTCCAGAATTTCCTGTGGAATAAGTTCAGTCATACTGCTATAGTATAACAAAGAATTTTGAATTATGAAAAAGTGGAAAATATTAAACAAGTTAAAAGTGAAAAATGAAAAGTTAAAAGTTGATGGGCTGATAAAAATACTTCTGGAAAATAGGGGGATTAAAACAAAAAAAGAAGTTGAGGAGTTTTTAAATCCAAAGCTTAGCAATAGAACAATTAACAATTTAGAAATTGACCCTAAGCAACTAAGAAAAGCAGTTTTAAGGATTAAAGACGCGATTAAAAAAGAGGAAAAGATAGTTGTTTTTGGTGATTATGATGTAGACGGAATTTGCGGTACTGCAATACTTTGGGAAACTCTGAATTCATTGGGAGCAAAAATCATGCCATATATTCCTCACAGGATTGATGAAGGATACGGACTTTCTCAGAAAGGAATTTCAAATGTCAAATTACAAATTTCAAATGTCAAATTAATTATTACGGTAGATAATGGGATTGTTGCGAATAAAGCTGTAGATTTTGCTAACGAGAAAGGAATAGATGTTATTATTACAGACCATCATGTTGCGTCAAAGAAATTGCCAAATGCTTTGGCAATTGTTCAAACAACAAAGCTTTGTGGCGCCGGAGTAGCGTGGATGTTTGCTCAAAAGTTTATAAAGAATGAAAAGCATTTGGAGTTGGTGGCGTTGGCAACAGTTGCAGACTTGGTTCCTTTAAAAGAAGCAAATAGAACACTTCTTAAATTAGGTCTGGAGCAACTTAGGAAAACAAAAAGAATAGGATTAGTGGAATTATTAAAAGAAGCAGGATTAGCAAAAGAATTACTTGGGGTTTATGAAATAGGGCACATGATAGCCCCCCGTCTTAATGCAATGGGAAGACTTGAGTATGCAATGGATAGCTTACGTCTGATTTGTACGAATAATCAAAAGAGAGCAGAAGAACTTGCTCGTTTATTAGGGACTACTAATAGAGAAAGACAGGATTTAACTTTGCAATCAGTTTTGCACGCAAAACAAGCAATAAGAGATAAGAAACAAGCGATAAGAAAATTAGTGTTTATTTCCCACAAAAGCTATGAGCCGGGAATAATAGGTCTTGTTGCAGGAAAATTAGTTGAAGAATTTTATAGACCGGCAATAGTAGTTTCAATTGGGGAAAAATTTAGCAAGGCATCAGCAAGATCAATAAGAGGGTTTAATATTATTGAATTTATTAGAGAACACGCGTCTCTTTTAGTGGATGCCGGAGGGCATCCAATGGCAGCGGGTTTTACAGTTGAAACCACAAAACTTATTAAACTCCAGAAGGCTTTAGAAAATAGAGCGGAATTAGTGCTTAATGAAGATTTGCTTACCCGTAGTCTGAGAATTGATTGCGAACTGTCTTTGGATTTGATTGATTCCTCCCTGTATAAATCTTTACAAGAGCTTTCTCCTTTTGGAATGGGCAATCCTGAGCCGACATTTATAAGTAAAAGCGTTGTTGAAGATGTAAGAATAATCGGAGCCGAAGGAAACCACCTAAAGTTAGTAGTTAGTGGTCAGAAGTCAGATGTTAAATTTAGCGCGATTGCGTTTGGGATGGGAGAAATGTTTGCAAAAATTAAAATAGGAGATAAGATTGATATCGTTTATACAATTGATGAGAATGAGTGGAATGAGGAAAAAAGACTACAGCTGAAAATTAAAGATATAAGCAGAGATCTTAAATAAAACTGTTTATTTTTTAGATTCAGGGGGAATAATGAGTGGTTGCGTTTCTGGATTAAGTCTTTGTTCGGCTTTAATTCCTCTTACTGGTACTTGAAGTTGTCCATTCATAAACTGTACCCTTCCCTTATGAAGGTCGTCAAGTGTAAAGTTTTTAGCTTCTTCTTCGGTTGCGGTTCTCCACGGACCATTTACAACATCAAAAGGTAAGTTTGTAGGTTTTCTCTTCTCGCTCATATTGAAAGTATTTATATTGTTGTAAGCTAGATTACAAAAGTATATTTTACTAAATATTCCAAAATCTTGTCAAGGGGAGAGAAGTTCTGTACAATATGCATACATGCGTACTTTAATTTTGGAAACAATTAATCATATCGGCAAGACAGTTACGGTTAAAGGATGGATTCATTTGAGAAGAGATCATGGCAAGCTTATTTTTTTAAGTCTTCGTGATAGATCCGGGTATCTTCAAATAGTTGTAAATGCGCAAGTCTCACAAGATGTTTATCAGATAGCTAAAGAAATAAGGCCTGAATTTGCAGTTAAAATAGAAGGTGCTGTCAAAAAAAGGCCTGATAACTCAATTGACAAAAATTCAATTGCCGGATCAGTAGAACTTGAAGCCAAAGAAATTATAATTTTATCTAAGGCTGAAATTTTGCCTTTTGACATGGGAGGTAAGGATTTAGTTCTTGAGCTCCCAACTCTTTTGGACAACCGTTCTCTGACTCTTCGTCACCCGAAAATCTCAGAAATTTTTAAAGTACAAGCCAAGGTGTTGGAGGGTTTTCGTAAAGCGGCAGAATCGCTTGGATGCACGGAAATAGTTGTGCCAACAATTGTTGCAAGTTCAACCGAAGGAGGAGCAGAATTATTTGAAGTAAACTATTATGGCCATAAAGCGCTTCTTTCTCAAAGTCCTCAGTTGTATAAACAAATGATGGTATCGGTTTTTGAACGGGTTTTTACAATAGCACATGCTTATAGGGCAGAACCTTCGGTTACTACGCGTCATCTTGCGGAAACAACCCAGATGGATTGTGAATTTGGATTTGTTGATTTTGAAGAGTTGTTGGGATTGGTTGAGACAACTGCTGTTGAAATGCTGAAATATGTAGAGGAAAATTGCAGGATTGAAAAAATTGCTTTTGGTAAAATTCCAAGGCTTACTCTTCGCGAAGGCCAGGAAATTATCTTTAAAGAATTTGGCAGAGATACTAGGCACGAAAAAGATTTAGCTCCGCAGGATGAAGTTGATCTGTGCAAATGGGCAAAGGAAAAATATAAAAGCGATCTTGCAATTATTACTCATTTTCCAACAATAGCTAAACCTTTTTATACAATGCCGGATCCAAAAAATCCGGAATACTCTTTAAGCTATGACCTTTTGTTCAAAGGCGTAGAAGTCCTGAGCGGGAGTCAAAGAATAAATGATTATGATGAGCTGACGAAATCTTTAAAAGATAGGAAAATGAACCCAAAGAGTTTTGAAATGTATTTACAGGCATTTCGTTATGGAACTCCACCCGAAGGAGGATTTTCATTTGGATTGGAAAGAGTCACAATGAAACTTTTTAATTTGAATAATGTCAGGGAGGCAAGCCTTTTCCCCCGAGACATGGAGAGAGTAGATGAAAGGTTTTCTCATTAATTTCCTCAAAAAAAAGAAAAGAGTTTTGCTATACGCTTTTTTATCATTGTGCCTAATTCTTTTAGTAGTTCTTTCTGTTTTTGATATGCTCTTAAGATACTATAATTTTGAGAAAAAAATAAAAGTATTTCCTTTCGCTCTTTCTCAAACAAAATACCCGGTTTTTAAATTGTCAATCACCCCTGATATTTCCGCAAGGGCAATTATCATCATGGATAATGAATCAAAAACCGTGCTTTTTTCCAAAAATCCAACTCTTTTATTTTCCATGGCTTCAACAACAAAAATTATGACAGCGTTGGTTGCTTTAGATTATTACAAGAATAAAGATATTCTGACAGTAAAAACAGAAAAAGTTGAAGGAGTTAATGTCGGATTTAAGGTTGGCGAAAAATTAAATTTTGAGAATATTTTATATGCCATGCTTCTTCCGTCGGGTAATGATGCTGCTTTGGTTTTAGCACAAAATTACAAAGGAGGAGAAAATGCATTTGTTGCGAAAATGAATGATAAAGCAAGGAATTTGTATCTTCGTAACACACATTTTGCAGATCCGATTGGGTTGGATGATAGTCAAGATTATACAACTCCGATTGACTTGGCAAGACTGGCATCAGCCGCTTTAAGAAATGAAAAATTTGCTAAAATTGTTGCAACCAAAACAATGGAAATAACAGACATAACAAGGGAAAATAAATATCTATTAACTAATCTGAATAAATTGTTGGGAGTTCAGGGCGTGAATGGAATAAAAACAGGATACACAACAGAAGCAGGTCAGGTTTTGGTTACATCAAAAATAGAAACGGATAGCGACAATAAAAAGCATAATCTTATTATTGTTGTAATGGGAAGTCTTGACAGGTTTTGGGATACAAGCCGGCTTCTGTACCAAATATCAGGGAATATTAATTATTTATCCATTCATCCCTAATTGCGGAAACATAACCTACAAAATCATTGTTTCCAATAAATACAACAATGGGCATTAAAAATTCCTGGTCTTTTTCTCCGATATAATATCCCAAAAATACTTCTTTAATTGCAAATTCAACTATCCCGTCAGGTTTGTAAGCAATAAATCCGTTTCCTTTCTGTAACTCCGCAAAGGCTTCTAGAGCAGATTTTATTGCATAAGTTGAAGATGTTTCAGAAATATTTTTGTGAAAATATTTGGCGTCTACTACCTGAAAATTATTTGCTGTTTTCCCGACAAGAAGAGCTATGGTTGATGAAATTCCATCTTCATAATAAATTGGTAAATTATCTACATCTTTCTGAAAGAAATCTACTTTTACTATTTTGGCATTTGAAATTTTTGATGCAGGAACAAGAGTGGAATTTCCTATCGAAAAAAAGCTTGTTTTTGTCTTACTCTCATCAATATCACCTGAGAATAAAGATATGTCGAATAAAAAAGATTTGGCTTTTTCAACTGCATTTTCTTTTTCATCTTTTCCAAATGTTTGCAGAGATGGAGTCACTAAATATGGAGAAGAAAGAGAAAGGTCTGATGAGAAAATATTTATTGTAATTTTCCGCTGGAGAGGCTGATTTTGATCTACCCATTGATATGTGTCTTCTGCAATCTGAGTACCGCTGGATGTGAAACCAACTTTTCCAACTTTTTCCCGGGTTTTTTCAAGTCCGAGTAGGGTTGCTTGGGTTGGGGCAATTTTATAGACTTTGGCTCTATCGGAAAAATTTGGCAAAAACCCGGAAAGAGTGTCAAGTGAGTAGGTAATATTTTCTTTTTGTCTGTCAGGGAAAGGAATAGAGGACAATTTCCCAAAAGATGCTTGAGGTGGGGCCGGGGGGGTCAGAATTTGTTTAACAAATGTAGCGAACCTTATTCCTGTAAAAAAAAGCAATATTATAACAAGAGATATTCCGCCCCATTTGAGAATTGTTTTTGTTTCCTTCTTGGTTCTGTTTAAAGTAGCCACATCTTGAGTATAAAGAAAAATTGAAGTACAATCAACATAGCTAAGTCTATGGTTAAAGTTAGAATTGCGCCAAGTCCTACAGGAATTCCGCACATCGGAAATACAAGAACTGCTCTTTTTAATTATCTTTTTGCAAGACACAGTCAGGGTAAATTTATCGTTCGCATTGAAGATACAGATCAAGCCAGAATTGTCCCCGGAGCAAAAGAAGCAATTTTTGAAATCCTCAATTGGCTAGGTATGAAATGGGATGAAGAATTTACCCAATCCAAAAGAAAAGATATTTACAAAGAACACATAGAGCAGTTATTAAAAAAAGGAGTTGCTTACAAAGACGAAGGGGCAGTAAGATTTAAAATTCCTCAAGACAGAACTATTTCCTGGGAAGATGCAATAGGAAATAAGAAAATAGCTTTCAAAACAGATGTTATTGAAGATTTTGTAATCCTTAAATCTGATGGATTTCCTACATATCATTTGGCAAATGTGGTTGACGATCATCTGATGGATATTTCTCATGTAATCCGCGGAGACGAGTGGATTTCCTCAACTCCAAAACACATTTTGCTTTATGAAGCTTTTGGATGGAGTTTGCCTATCTTTGCTCATCTGCCTGTAATTTTAGGTCCTGATAAAACAAAATTATCCAAACGCCATGGAGCAAAATCGGTTCTTGATTATAGAAAAGAAGGATATTTGAAAGATGCTCTTATCAATTTTATGGCATTTTTGGGATGGAATCCCGGAGGAGAAAAAGAAATCATGGATATCTCGGAAATGGTAAAACTTTTTGACCTTAAAGATGTCAATACCAGTTCTCCAATTTTTGATATTCAAAAATTAGATTGGACAAACGGAGAATACATTAGACAAACTCAAAACTCAAAGCTCAAAACTCAAATAGCGGATTTTTATAAAGGAGATAAAGAGGTGTTGAATTCGATAGGAGAACCTGGAGATAAAATTATGGATTTGGCAAAAACGCGCATGAAGACTTTGGGAGACTTCAAAAACCTGGTTATTCCAAATGAAATTAAACTATCTCCAAGTGAAAAAAATGTTGCAAAAATTCTTTTCGGGGAATTTAACAATATTACTCAATGGAGCAAAGAATCAATTCTCACTGCAATGAGAGAAGTATTAAGCAAGGGAAAAGAAAAAGGAAAAGTCTTGTACAAAATTGTCACAGGATATGAGTCAGGTTTGCCTTTGCCGGAATCTTTGGAAATTTTGGGAAAAGAAAAAACATTAGAAAGAGTTAAGAAGTCATTGCAGTAATTTATGATTCTTTTTGCTAAGGCAATATCTTTTTTTCTTGGCCCGTTATTTGTTCTTCTTCCGATACCATTTATTTTGGTTTCAAAGTTCACTCAAGACTATTCAGAAGCATTAAAATGGACTGTATTTTCTTATGCTTTCATATTGGCTGTTGCCCTTTTTGTCCTAATTGGGGTCATGCTGGGAGTGTTTTCTAATTTTGATGTTTCAAATAGAAAGCAAAGACCTTTACTTTTTGCATTTTCCGCATTTGTCTTATTTTGTTACTCTTCATCTCTTTTCCTCTTAAATGGTCCAAAAGTTTTATTTATTGCTCTTTTTGCGATTATTTTAGGCTTGATATTTATTGTGATTATTAACAAATGGATTAAAGCCAGCATACATCTGGCTACTCTTACATCGGTAGTTCTTTTTATTGGAATAATATATAAAGGATATTATTTTTTATTCCTGACTCTTGTTCCTTTTCTAGCATGGGCTCGGGTGAAAACAAAAGAGCATACTCCCCTGGAAACCGTAATTGGAAGTATTTTGGGATTAGTGATAACATTAATTGTATACTTTGTAAGCAGACAATTTTTTTCTAAAATAATTTATAATTAGTATATGAATTACGATAAGTCTTTGTGGAGTTCTTTTATGTATGCTGTAGAGGGTATTTGGCATGCATTGAAAAATAATCGCAATTTTCGAATCGAAGTGTTTTTGGGTGTGCTTGCTGTTTTACTAGGGTTATATTTACAAATTACTGCTTTGGAAATGGTAATTGTAATAGTAGTAATTTTGTTGGTGATTTTATCAGAGATGGTAAATACTTCATTGGAAGAAATGGTTAATCTTATTACGAGCGAACATAAAAAAGAAGCAAAAATTGCCAAAGATGTTGCAGCAGGAATGGTTTTGGTAGCAGCTGCGGGATCAGCAGTTATCGGTTTTTTAATCTTCACCCCGTATATATCAAAATTATTTAATTAGAGAAAAAGCGGAAACAAGCAAGAATACTCCTGTTATATCAAGAAATAAAGACATCAAAACAAATTGATAAGTTTTTATTTTAGTTATTCCGATTAGACTTATTCCTAATTCATCAGGAAATGGAGATGCGATAATGATAGCTCCAATTATGGGAAGACTCCATCTGAGATATTTGTGATACATAACTCTTGTCAAATGTCTTCCGCCCAGCTTGTTGTAAATTGGTGTAATTTCTTTAATTAAATCTGCTTTGAAAAAACGGAAAAGAACAAAATCCGCAACAACTCCGCCAAGTCCTGCAATTATTGCGATTTCTACTGTTGACATTGTTTTCGTTAGGTCTGAAAGCATTAGTATTCCCAGTGCAGCAGTAGAAGCAGAAACATATAAGATGCCGGCAAGAAAAGAACCAAGAAAGGGAGTATTCCGAAGATCGAAAAGAAAATCATTCAGAAAATTGTATTTCGATAAAAAAATTGTTAAAAGAATGCTTATCAAAATTAGAGTGAGGCCTTTGTATTTGTAATTTCTAAACCACTTCACCAATTAAGTATAGCAAAATTTTGTTGCTAAGTTTATCTTTTTATTAATGTTTCTTTTTTTGCGTGAGATAGTTTTTTGATTTCGATTTCTCTTTTTAAAGCTTTGGAGAGAGTATTTTTAGTTTCTTTGTAAACTAATTCAAAAGATTTGAAGCTCCGCATGTATTTTGCGGATTTTGTTTTTTTATTTTTGTGTTCTTTTAGTCTTTTTGCTAAATTATTTGTTTGTCCTGTATAAAGAGTGTTGGAAGATGTACGGAGAATATATACTGTATAACTCACAATATTATTATACTAATTTCGAAGCACCAATATCGAAGTTCGAAATAATATCAAATGATAAAAATTCAAAACTTTTTGAGAATTAGTATTTGGAAAATTTAAATTTGTTTGGGATTTCCCCCTCCGGGGACAGGTCGGATTTTGATATTAGGATTTGGAGAAGTTATTCTATAAATGTTAGCGCTATTCCTTTTTTGTCTGCTCTTCCTGTTCTTCCTATTCTATGCACATATACCTCATATGATTCCGGCATATCGTAGTTGATAACATGACTTACATCCGGTATATCAAGTCCCCGGGATGCAACATCAGTTGCCAAAAGTATTTGGATTTCATTATTCTTGAATTCATCAAGGACTTTCTGGCGTTGATTTTGCCTTTTGTTGCCATGGATTGCGCCTGCTTTAAATCCCCGTCTAACCAGCTCTTCTGTTAGTTTTTGAACACCCCATTTTGTTCTGCCAAAAATAAGAACTTTATCAAATCCTCCCTGCCTCAAGAGATTGTGCAATACATCAACTTTGTTAATACCTTTTTGAACTCTGATAATTTCCTGTTCAATATTTTCAGCAGTTTCCTGTTTTTTTACAGATACTGTTATTGGATTTTTGACAAATGTTTGTAGAATTTCTTTTACTTTGCCTGAAATAGTTGCCGAAAAGAAAAGTGATTGACGATTTACCGGCATAAGAGAGATAAAAAATTTGATATCTTTGATAAAGCCTATGTCAACCATACGATCTGCTTCATCCAGAACAACATTATGGAATTTGGACAACTGCAAAATTCTTGTTTCAATCAAATCCTTCAATCTTCCGGGTGTACCAATTACAAAATGCGGATTTTGCCGCAAATTGGAAATTTGTTTTCCCATACTTACTCCTCCGATGCATAGTACAGAATATATTCCCAATCCTCTTGCAAATCCACGCAATTCATCTTCAATTTGCACGACCAATTCATGAGTTGGCGCAATTATCAAAACTCTTTCCAATTTATTTCTGAAAACTTTGTCAACCAATGGAATCAAAAAAGCAGCAGTTTTGCCGGTGCCGGTATTTGCAATTCCAATAACATCCCGTCCTTCAATTATTTGGGCCATTATTTGGTCTTGAATCGGAGTTGGAGTTGTATAACCCTTAAGACGGATATTTTCCAAAACTTGTGGGGAAATCTTAAAATCCTCAAATTTATTTGTTGGTATATATTCTGCTTGGGGTTCAGTAAGTTTGATTTCATTAACAGCTTTGGTTGCTGCAATCGCAGCAATTAATTCCGAATTGGGCATTATTTTCTGAGGAAATTTTCTAAAGCCTCTATTGAAACCTCTTCCAAAGTTTTTTCCTGAATTTCCTCTTTGTCCTTTTGAGTTATTAATTCTTCTTGAATTCATAGCATGTTTTCTAAAGTTTTTTTCAGGATATCAAGGCTTTGGGGGTTGTAAATGGAACAAGTTAGGACCTTGTTGCCTTTTTTTTCCAAGATTTTCGTATTCTTTTTAATAGTTTTTTCATCGGTCAAGTCTGTTTTGGTAAGTAATATGATTTCATGCTTGTCCAATAACGAGGAATTATATTGTTCGAATTCTTTTCTGACTGTTGAGTAAGTTTTTTCTACATCTTCATCAGTTGAGTCAATGCAATGAACCAAAACTTTTGTTTTCTCAATGTGTTTAAGAAATTCTACTCCCAATCCTTTTCCCTTGGATGCTCCTTCAATAAGTCCTGGAATATCTGCGATCGCATGTTTGTTCATAATCCCAATATTTGGCTCAAGGGTTGTAAATGCATAATTGCCAATTTTTGGAGTTGCATTGGTCAAAACAGAAAGCAGGCTGCTTTTTCCCGCGTTTGGCAAGCCAATCAATCCAATATCCGCAATCATTCTTAATTCCAGAAGCAATTTTTTTTCTTCTCCCATCGTGCCTTTTTCAGCGTATCTTGGAGCCTGATTGGTAGCTGATTTAAATTCATCATTGCCTCGTCCGCCTTTTCCGCCTTTTGCTATAAGAATAGGATTAGCAGTGTTGGTTATTTCAATTACCTTACTTGAATTGATGTCTGTAACCCGTGTGCCAAGAGGTAGAAAAATAGTTAAATGCTCTGCATTTTTGCCGAATAACTTTTTGTGTTTGCCTGGAATCCCATCTTCCGCAGCGATTCTTTTCTTAAATCTAAATTCGCGAAGGTCATTGATATTATTTGAGCCCTGGAAATATATATTTCCTCCATTGCCGCCATTGCCTCCGTCAGGTCCGCCTTTTGCAGTCATTTCATTGCGCAAAAAAGTAGCAGCCCCATCCCCGCCATTCCCAGCCTTGATAATTAAATTGATATTGTCCACCAACATAATGTATGTATTGTACCATTTTAATTGTAGTGGATGAGGTTATCTGGTAAAATTGAATTTGAAATTACGGGATCGTCTAATGGTAGGACATGGGACTCTGAATCCCATTATCTAGGTTCGAATCCTAGTCCCGTAGCAGACGACTCATAGTTTGACATGAGGCGGGTATTTGATTATAATTCCAGTCATATGGCTCAAGAATGTCGTGATAATTGTCCGATAATAAAGATGATCTCAGCTCAAATGGCTAATAGTGACTCGGTTTCCAATCTTCCCTTTTCCATGGGCGGCGATGTTATTCCCGAACAGAGACCAGACTTTAGGAAAAGGCTTGATGATGCTTTAAGAGCTGCTAGTGGATGTAGTGGTCCCAAGAATGTAGATACTGAGGTAAGAGTAATTTTTACAAAAGCGAAAGTTACTGTAACTAAAGTTATTTGCGGTTTGGAGGTGTAAGAACCATCATCTCCACTCTCTCCCAATATCCAAAAATAAAACCTCTTTAGATTGTTATAATATAATATCGTGAGATATAAAAAAATTTTTCCTCACATATTTTTTGTAGTTCTGGTTTCAGTTTTTGTTTTTCTAAATAATTCCAATTTAAAACAAAATAAAGTCATTCAATCTCCACAAGCAAAGAATCAGACATCTTCCGCAAAAGAAACAGTGCAAGTTTTGAGAGTTATTGATGGGGATACGATTGAGGTTAGTTTGAAAAATAAAAAAGAAACAATTCGCTTGATTGGAATTGATGCGCCGGAAACTGTAGATCCGAGAAAACCCGTACAATGTTTTGGAAAAGAAGCATCAGATAAAGCTTCAGTGCTTTTAACCGGAAAAACAATTATTCTTGAACCGGATTCGACTCAAGGAGAACGGGATAAATATGGAAGACTTTTGCGTTATGTTTTTCTTGATGGTTTAAATTTTAATAAATTAATGATAAGTAAAGGGTTTGCTCATGAATATACTTATCAAAACAATCCCTATAAATATATGGAGGAGTTTAAAAACGCGGAAAAAAAAGCAAGGGAAGGAAAGATTGGTCTTTGGTCGGAAAACAGCAAGTGCTATAATTAAATTATGGATTTGACAAAAAAACATTGTGTTCCGTGCGGTGGAGGAATGCCTCCTTTAACAAATGATAGAGAAGACGAGTTAATAAAACAAATTGAGGGCTGGATGCTTTTGCGTGACGGAACTCACATGATTCAAAGAAGGTTTAAATTTGCAGATTTCAAAAAAGCAATGGAATTTGTGAATAAAGTTGCAGATTTAGCTGAAAGCGAAGGACATCATCCGGATATTAAAATAGTTTATAGCAAAGTCACAATAGATCTTTTTACTCATACTGTCGGAGGATTGTCGGAAAATGATTTTATTGTGGCTTCAAAAATCAATAAGCTGGTATCTAAAGCCAATTTTTAATCTTGAAGTAAACCAACATCGCTAAGCCGCCTGCGAGAATGACTACAAACAAAACCCACACAATCCATGGTTGCTGCGCGTATGGTAGGCTAACTACATTCATAGAGTAAAGATTGTTAACGATAACGAATGGAAATGCTACCGAGGTAACTATGGTAAAAAATTTAACCATTTCGTTATTTCTTGAGGATAGGAGAGACTCATTGCTTCTTGAGATTCCTTCGATAAGTTCCTGATTATCTTCAACTCTATCTAATATCTTTCGTAAATGGTCCAAAATATTACTCCAGAATGGCTGCATTATTCCGTTGAGCTCTTTGTGCACTCCTGCTTCAAGCTGACTGAAAAGGGGAATAATAGGCTTTATCATTGTATGAAAAACAACGAGATTCCGTCTGGTTGTTGAAATATTTTCCAAGGTTTTTTGAGATTGTTTGCCTTCTAATTCTTTATCAATTTTGTCTATCGCAGCTGTAATCTCGTTAATAGCAGGGAAACAGTCATCTACCAAAGCGTCAATTATTTTGTAGGCGAGAAATACTCCGCCCTTTCCCATATATTCGGTTCGGTTATGTAGGGTTTTTTGGCAACTGGCAAAAATTCTATCAATTTGGGTAAGTGTTCCGTCGTGAATTACTACAACATACTCTTTTGAGACAAATATATTTATGTAGCTACTCATCAGTCTTCGTTTCTTTGTTTGCGTAGAGAATGTAGGAAGATGCACAAGCCCATACTGGTGAGAATTTTGCGTAACACTTTCACTAAAAAGCGGAAATCGTAAAACAATAAGATCATATTTTTTGTGATTAGCTATTTTTGGGATTTGCGTTCTATACATTAAGTCTTCTAAATCAAGAGAGTTGAAATCATAAGTATTCCGGAGAAATTTCATTTCGAAATCTGTAGGTCTGGCAACGTTTACGAAAGAAAGACCTTGGTAACTTACCGTTTGGACATTCATAAAGGTATATATTAATATTAGACCTTAAGAGGCATTTGTCAATCCCCCTTCGTTAAAACTTCGGAGGGATTGACGCCGCCGTAGCTTTCTTTCTATAATTTATTTAACATGAGGGATTTAAAAAGATACAGTTAGATTAAGCGAAGGGGTGTCAATCCCTTTTTGAAATCTATTATAGGGCATTGACAATTAGCAGATGATATGATAGATTGCTAATTACAATATGGAAAAATTAGTTCCCTTGATCCCAATACGAGACGGCGTAATTTTCCCAAATACAGATTCGGTTTTGACTTTTGGAAGACCAAAAAGTCTGGCTGCTTTGGAATCCTCTTTTTCAAGTGAAAGAATTGTGTGTTTTGTTCTTCAGAAAAATTCCAAACTCAATGATCCGGCACCTTCGGATTTGTACAGTATCGGAGCTCTTTCCCGAATTGAGAGAATGACAAGAACAGAAGGGGAAATAATTGCGCAGGTCAGGGGAATTTCCAGAGTCAAAATAACAGAAATTTTTGAAGAGAGTTCTTATCTTATGGCAAAAGTGGTTGAAGTTCCTGACATCGTAGACAATAGTCCGGAAATCAAAGCACTTTGCAATCATTTGACCAACGAGTTTAGAAGAGCAATGAATCTTGGGAAAACAGTTGATTTTTTGGTCTTCATGAATATTATGTCTGATAATTCCCCGTATGAATTCGCAGATCTTATTGCCTCGGTTTTGGACATAAAACCCTCGGAGCGACAGGAGCTTTTGGAAATTAATGATGTTAAAAAAAGACTTGAAAAAATTACAGATATTCTTACGAAAGAACTAAAAGTATTGGAGCTTGAAAAAAGAATCGCGTCCAAAACTCAGGAAAGATTTGAAAAAGGAGCGCGGGAAGCCATACTCCGTGAAAGACTAAAAACTATAGAAAAAGAACTTGGTGATGAGGATGAGACGGGAACGCAGGAAATAATGGAAAAAATCAAAAAGGCAAAAATGCCCGAAGATATCGAAGAAAAAGCCAAAAAAGAAGCAAAAAAATTATCTCAAATGGCTCAATTCAATCCTGAAGCAGGTTATATCAGAAATTATTTGGAATGGTTAGTTTCACTTCCATGGGCGCAGAAGAGTGAGAATAATGTAGATATCAAAAAAGCAGAAAAGATTTTAGATCAGGATCACTATGGTTTAAAAAAAGCCAAAGAAAGAATAGTCGAATATCTGGCTGTTCATAAATTATCAGGGAAAATGAAAGGTCCGATACTTTGTTTTGCAGGGCCTCCGGGTGTTGGTAAAACTTCAATTGGAAAATCTATAGCCCGGTCTTTGGGGAGAAAATTTGTCAGAGTTTCTCTGGGAGGGATTAGGGATGAAGCCGAGATAAGAGGGCATAGAAGAACTTATGTAGGAGCTCTTCCTGGACGCATAATTCAGGGAATAAAAGATGCCGGAACCCGCAATCCTGTTTTTATGCTTGATGAAATAGACAAAGTAGGAACAGACTTTAGAGGCGATCCGTCATCTGCTCTTTTGGAGGCATTGGATCCTGAGCAAAATAATCAATTCTCCGACCATTACCTGGAAGTTCCTTTTGATTTGTCAGATGTAATGTTTGTTACAACCGCAAATGTTTTGGATACCATTCCTCCGGCTTTGAGAGATAGACTGGAAATTATAAATTTTGCAGGTTATACTCATGATGAAAAATTCAAAATTGCCGATGAGTTTTTGCTCAAAAAGCAAATTGAAAATCATGGTTTGACTTCCGGAAAAATAGAAATTACCAACGGCGCAGTTCGTTTCATAATAGAGCATTATACAAGAGAAGCAGGAGTCAGAAGTCTTGAGCGTCAGATTGCAACAATACTTCGAAAAGCAGCCAAATTAATAGCAGAGGGCAGAGTGAAAAAAATAAAAGTAGCTGAAAAAGATGTCACAAAATATTTGGGTCCAATCAAAATAAGTTCAACTCTTCTTGAGAAAAAAGACGAAATCGGAATGTCTACAGGTCTTGCCTGGACTGAAGCAGGGGGAGATATTTTGTTTATCGAAGTGGCTCTCATGCCAGGAAAAGGACAGCTCATTCTTACGGGTCAGTTGGGGGATGTTATGAAGGAATCCTGTCAGGCGGCAATGTCTTATATTCGGGCCCGCGCAAATCAATTTGGCTTGTCAGACAAGTTTTATCAGAAAATTGATGTGCATGTGCATGTTCCCGAAGGCGCAGTTCCCAAAGATGGTCCTTCTGCAGGAATTGCTATTACGAGCGCAATAATATCAGCTTTAACTAAAATTCCTGTGAATAGAAAAGTTGGAATGACCGGAGAAATTACATTGAGAGGAAGAGTTATGGAAATAGGAGGACTTAAAGAAAAAATTATTGCAGCTCACAGAGCAGGCCTAAAAACAATTATTATTCCGAAAGAAAATAAAAAAGATTTAGTTGATATTCCTAAGGAAGTTTTGAAAGACTTAAGTTTTAAATCTGTTTCTCACATGGATGAGGTCATAGGACTTGCTCTTAAAAGACCTTTGAAAATAAGACAAATAGATTCCCCGCAGCATCTGCAAGCAGTCCTCCACGCATAATAGTGTAATGTAGACTTTATAATAAATAGCTTATGGGGATGGTAGAGAGAGAACCACAAAAGGAAAGAGTGATTCACGGTAAAACCGCGTATGTTTTTCCGGGGCAAGGATCTCAAACCGTAGGCATGGGTTTTGAATTATATAAAGGATCAGAAGCAGCAAGAAGAGTATTTGATGAGGCGGATAAGGTTTTGGGATTTAATCTTTCGAAACTAATGTTTGAGGGACCGAAGACGGAGCTTGATCTTACAATTAATTCTCAACCTGCGATAATGGTTGCCAGTATTGCAAGCGCTAGCGGGTTAAGAGAAAATTTGGGAGAAAAAATGCCAAAGTCTTCCTTTGTGACCGGACATAGTTTGGGATTATGGACATCTCTTGTTGAAACAGGAGTTGTAGATTTTAAAACCGGGTTAAAGTTGGTAAGAGAACGAGGCCGATTAATGGAAGAAGCTTCGAAAGAACGACCTGGGGATATGGCTGCGATAATTGGGATTGATGAAGCAACGCTTGAGGATGTATGCAGGCAGAGTGGCGTTTACATTGCAAGTGTTAATTCTAATGACCAGATTATAATAAGCGGAAAAAAGATGGATATTACAAGTGCAATTGATTTAGCTACTGCGCGAGGAGCCAAAAAAGCGATACGCTTGTCAGTGCGCGGAGCGTTTCACTCTCCATTAATGGAATCGGCTAAGCAGGGATTGGAAAAAGCTCTTTCCCGTATTGACTTCAATAGCCCGCGCGTTCCTTTGATTGCTAATTCAAGCGGAAAACTTCTTATAAGAGAAGATTCAATAAAAGCAGAACTAATAAAAACATTATGTGGGCCTGTTCAATGGAGGGATGCAGTTGTCAATATGTTAGGATTGGGAGTAGATTCTTTTCTTGAATTTGGATCTGGAAAAGTGCTTACAGGCTTGATTAAGAGAATAAATCCAGAAGCTCAGACTGTTAATATTGATTCCCCAAGTTCCATCCAGAAACTTGCAAGTGAATGGCAGCTTAAAAAATAAGTAGCGCTTACGGGATTCGAACCCGTGATATTCACCTTGAGAAGGTGACGTCCTGGACCACTAGACGAAAGCGCCAATAACCTGTATTTTACTTGAAAAATCAAGTTTAGACAACTTTTACAGTTTCTAGTATAATAATTTTGTGAGCAAAGCTTTTCTTTCCGTTGTTATTCCTTCTTATGATGAAATGGCTAATCTACAAAAGGGTGTACTCAATAAAGTTGAGCAGTTTTTGAGCAAAAAGAAATATTCATATGAGGTAATTATTGTAGATGATGGTTCTACTGATGGTAGTGTAGATTTTGTAAAAAAATTTTGTTCAAATAATTCCAGTTTTAAATTAATTGAAAATCCTCATTTGGGAAAAGCAGGAGCGGTAACTACGGGAGTACTAAATTCCAAGGGAGATTTTGTTCTTTTTAGCGACATGGATCAAGCGACTCCAATAGAAGAAGTAGATAAGTTGCTGCCATGTTTTGAAGAAGGGTATGACATAGTTATTGGTTCAAGAAAATCCCATAGACAGGGAGCCCCATGGACAAGGATTTTGATGGCAAAAGGAATGATCTTTTTACGAAGCGCTATAGTTGGAATTTCCGGAATTTCAGATACTCAATGCGGATTTAAGATGTTTAAAAGACAGGCAGCGAAAAAACTTTTTGATAAGATTAGCAAAATTCATAATAATTTTAAAAGAGTTTCCGGTTCTAGTGTTTCAGCGGGATTTGATGTGGAGCTTTTATATATAGCTCAAAAGATAGGATACAAAATTAAAGAAGTGCCTGTTAATTGGTTATATGTTGAAACGCGAAGAGTAAACCCCATAAAGGATTCTATTGCAGGCGTTTTGGATTTGATAAAGATAAAAATTAAGGACATCAAAGGAGAATACAGCTGAAATTTTCAATTTTCAATTTTCAATTTTCAATTTGGACTTTTGGATATTTAATTTCCGTAATAGGGTTGTTTTTTTATTCTTTTACTCAAATTGATCTTGGGCTAACTCTTTCACAAGCATCTATTTGGCAAACTGCCGAAAAGTTTTTCAAAAATATTGGATATTTTCAAAGACCTTTTTCCGGTTTTTTGTTTGCCGGAATTGTTTTATTACTCTTTATTTTTTATTTATTAATTCTTCAAGCTGTTCATAAAAAAAATATTTCAAAAAAGACGGTTTGGTTATTGATTGTTGCGACTACGGTTATTTTGACTTTTTCATACAATGCGTTTTCCTATGATCTTTTCAATTATATGTTTGATGCAAAAATTATTACTCATTACGGTCAGAATCCCTACATTCATAAAGCCTTAGACTATGCAGGTGACCCAATGCTTTCTTTTATGCATTGGACCCACAGGTTTTTTCCATACGGACCCACTTGGCTTGGGTTAACAGTGCCACTATCATTCTTAGGATTTCAATTATTTCTTCCCACATTTTTTCTTTTCAAAATTATGATCTCAATGAGTTTTTTGGGAACAGTATTTTTTATCGGAAAAATTTTGCAGAAATTTTCGTTGAAAGATGAATTATTTGGAGTAACTTTTTTTGCTCTAAATCCGCTGGTGGTTATTGAGAGTCTTGTATCTTCCCATAACGATATAGTTATGATGTTCCTTGCAATGATGGCAGTTTATTTTATAATGAGCAAAAAATATATTCGTTCACTTTTATTACTCGCTTTGTCAATTGGAGTTAAGTTTGCCAGCGCTTTCATCCTTCCGATTTACGGATTAATTTATTTTTTTCATAAGAAAAATAAACCAATCAATTGGGAGTTCGTATTTTCATTCATCACAATTCTTATGATAGTTCCTGTTATCTTAGCCTCATATAGAACTAATTTTCAACCCTGGTATTTATTGCTTGTTTTTCCTTTTGCAGCTTTAGTATCTAGAAATTATTACATATTTATTCCCGGTGTTATTCTGTCTTTGTTTACGATTTTTGAGTATTTGCCTTTTTTGTATCTTGGAAATTGGGACAATCCAAGTCCGGCAATATTGTTTTGGATGACAACCAGCTCTATTATTATATCTTTGATTTTTAGTACAGCTTGGTATCTTAAGAAAGTGATAAAATAAATCCAGCACCTTTTCTACAGAGTGTTGGATTAATATTGTTAACTGTAGGGTTTTGAAAGGTGCTGGATAAATTTATGAGTTTTTTCAAAAGATACAAGTTTCAGATTTTTGTCTTGTTAGTTCTGAGTATAATATACTTTTTTTCCCGTTTCTACAGTATTTTATCTCTGCCAATTTTTACCGACGAAGCAATTTATATCAGATGGGCTCAAATTGCCAAGCAAGATGCAAGTTGGAGATTTATTTCTTTGACAGACGGAAAACAGCCGATGCTTATCTGGTTTATGATGGTTTCCTTGCGTTTAATTCAGGACCCTTTATTAGCCGGAAGAGTTATTTCAGTCGGAGCCGGATTTATGAGTTTGATTGGAATGTATTTTCTTGGAAGAGAGCTATTTAAAAGCAATAAAATCGGATTAATTTCAAGCGCATTATATGTTATTTTTCCGATGAGCTTAGTTTATGACAGGATGGCATTGTATGACAGTCTGGTTGGAAGTTTTGCTGTTTGGGGTTTGTTTTTAATAATACTATTGGTTAGGAGAGTTTGTTTAGATATAGCGCTGATTCTTGGGATGGTAATTGGGGGTGGGGTTCTTACCAAGACAAACGCTTTCTTCAACATCTATCTTCTTCCTTTATCTTTAATTTTGTTTAATTGGAAAGGAAAAGATGTAAAAGAAAGATTGCTGAAATGGTCAGGTCTTGCAATTGTGGCAGTTATTCTCGCATATGGTTTTTATTCGATTCTTAGACTTTCTCCTTTTTTTCACATCATAACCGAAAAAAATGCAATCTTTGTTTATCCGTTAAAAGAGTGGATTGATCACCCTTTCGAATTTTTTATTGGTAATTGGCAAGCCTTTTGGGATTGGGTAACGCGTTATTTAACCTGGCCACTTCTTGCTCTAGCACTTTTGTCTTTTTTTGTGACCAGAAAATTTACAAGAGAGAAAATAGTCCTTTTCTTATGGTTTATTCTTCCAATCATCGCCTTGGGACTTTTTGGCAAAACATTGTATCCCCGTTTTATATTTTTTATGATTTTATCTTTGCTTCCATTAATTGCATTTTCTTTGGTCAATATCTATAGCAGGTTTAAAAAAGCGTATTTGTTTCACATCTTTTGTTTTTTTGCTTTTCTATTAGCTCTTAAAACAGATTATCTGATTTTGACTGATTTTGAGAAAGCTCATATTCCCGAGTCAGACATAATCCAATACAGCAGGGGCTGGCCGGCTGGTAAAGGAGTAAAAAAATCTATTGAGTTTTTTGAGAAAGAAGCAAGGAAGGGGAAAATATATATAGCAACACAAGGAACTTTTGGATTAATGCCATTTGCGCTTGAGATTTATTTGATAAATAATCCGAATATAAAAATTGAAGGATACTGGCCTGTAGGAGATACAATTCCTGCAAAAGTAAATGAAGAAAGTAAAAAAAATCTCACTTATTTTCTTTTTTATCAACCATGTTCTTCCTGTGCATATCCGGGAGCTGCTCCAATTCAATGGAATTTGAATCCTATTCTAAGCATTGAAGGCGGAGAAGGTAATTTTACTAGCATCTATAGGCTAAAATAAGATGAAAAGAGCAACAGTTCTTGCTAGTCTTATATCAATAGTAGTATCTCTTTTTTTCTTTTACCCTATTTTTAAAGGCAGAATTCCTTTCCCGGGAGACCTTTTGGTTGGAAATTATGCTCCTTACAATAGTAATTCTTATTTTGGTTATCAACCAGGAGGAGTGCCGCATAAGGCGCAAGGACCAGATGTTGTACGTCAATTATTTCCATGGAAACATTTTGCTATAGAAAGCTATAAAGAGGGGCAAATTCCCTTATGGAATCCGTATAATTTATCAGGAAATCCGCTGATGGCTAATTTTCAAAGCGGAATATTTTATCCTCTGAATATTGTTTTTTTATCTAATTTTTTAACCGGATGGACTTTTTTTATTCTATTGATTCCAATCTTGGCCGCTTTTTTTACCTACTTATATCTGCGTGAATTAAATGTTGGAATTCCAGCAAGTATTTTTGGCGGAATAATATTTGCTTTTTCATCTTACATGACCGTATGGATGGAGTATGGGAATGTAGGACATACATTTCTTTGGTTGCCCTTAGCACTTTTTTTTACAGAAAAGCTTTCCAAAAAGTTTTCCATAAAAACCGCTATTTTTCTAATAGCCTCCTTAACCGTTTCTTTTTTAGCCGGATACATTCAAGGATATTTTTATATTATTTTAACATTGATATTTTATTTTTTTATCAAATCAAAGTATCTAAGGACATTAACATTCAAAAAATTCTTACTATTTCTTATTGTCCTTTTTTATCCAGTTATGCTTTGTGCTTTTCAATTTATTCCAACTCTTGAACTCTTTTGGCTTTCTTCAAGAAATAATTATGGTCTTGCCGAAATAGATAAGCTTCTTAACCCGGTGTGGTATTTGATAACAACTATTGTTCCAAATTTCTTTGGACATCCGGCTTCGCGAAATCATTGGTTTTATGGAACATATATAGAGAGAGTTTCTTATTTTGGATTTATTCCTTTTATTTTTGCACTTTTTGCAATATTAAATTTCAAAAAAAGAAAAGAAATTTTTATTTTCTCTGCAATTTTCTTTTCTTCCTTATTTTTGGCAACAAATTTATTTATCACAAAATTTATATACTTACTTCCTCTGCCAATACTTTCTACCACTGTTCCAACCAGAATATTAAGCTTATTTGTTTTTAGCGGTAGCATTCTTGCAGCTTTTGGTCTTGATTTTTATTTTCAGAAAAATAATCACAAATCAAGTAAAATACTCAAAATTATGACTGTAGTTTTTGTATTAATCTGGAGTGGCGTAATAGGGGTAATGGAATTTTCAAAAAATCCTCAATGGCTATCCAATATTGCTGTTGCAAAAAACAACATTATTCTTCCCACGATATTTCTAATATCATTGATACTTTTGGTAGTTATTAATTCTTTATCAAATGCCAAGTATAAAAGAACAGTTTCAAATTTGGTTGTTTTGGGTATTTTTATTTTGACTTTGCTTGATCTTTTTTACTTTTTCCATAAAATAACTCCTTTCTCTCCAAAAGAATATGTATATCCGTCAACAGATGTTTTTGAATATCTTAAGAAAAATGCTTCTTTATATAGATTTTGGGGATATGGAAGCGGAGCAATAGAAAATAATTTCCAAACATATGAAAAGATTTTTTCTACAGACGGGTATGAGCCTTTGCATAGCAAAATGTATGGTGAATTAATTTCTGCTTCCAAAAATGGAGCAATAGATGTTCGCGTTGCCGGTTCGGATGCAAATATAGCAGGCGGCTATGGGGAGGATGACCTAAAAAACAATTTCAGCCGTCAGCGAATAATAGATATTATGGGCGTTAAGTATATTCTAAATAAGATACCTATCCCGTCTGGTCAGCCTGATTATAAAACATTTCCGGATTCTATTTATAGACTTATTTGGCAAAAAGGAGAATGGCAGATTTACGAAAACAAAAAAGTGTTGCCGCGTATTTTTCTAGCCTCAAGTTATATTGTAGAAAAAGATAGAGATAAAATTATTAGAATGATTTTTGATGAAAAATTTGATTTAAGGAACAAGCTAATTTTAGAAGAGAATATATCTCCCAGAATAAATTTTGCAAATGATAAAAATGCAAAAATAGAAATAAAAAAATATTCCCCGAATGAAATTATTCTGCAAACTACGGCTCAGGAAAATATGCTTTTATTTATTTCAGATAATTATTTTCAGGGTTGGAAGGTGAGCATTGATAAAGAATTTGGTAAGATATATAGAGCGGATTATTCATTTAGAGCAGTTCCTGTCTTGAAGGGTAGTCACGAGGTTATTTTCTCGTATTATCCTGAGTCTTTTGATTTGGGAATTAAGATTAGTTTAACAACTCTACTTTTAATGATATTGCCTATCATTATGCTAAAGCTAAAAAATTATTATGTTAAGAAATAAAAAGTTAATACCATATTTATTGTTAGGCCTTGTCTTTATACTTGCAGCTTTTCTTCGTTTTTATAATTTAAGTTCTTTTCCTGTTGGGTTTCATCAGGATGAGGCATCACTTGGCTACAATGGTTATTCTTTAATGTTGACCGGTAAGGATGATAATGGCAATAAATTTCCTCTTTATGTTGATATGTTTGGCGATAATCGGCCATCAGGTTATCATTATTTAACCATCATACCAATAATGATATTTGGTTTAACAGAGTTTGCTACGAGATTTCCTGCAGCATTATTTGGATCAATGATTGTACTTGCCGTTTTTGTATTTACATACTCACTTCTTAAGAGTAAAAAGATAAGCATTTTAAGTGCTATTTTGGTAGCCATTGCTCCATGGAGTGTTGGTTTGTCCAGGGCAAGCGCAGAAGTTGTTGTATCGCTTTTCTTTATACTTCTTGGATTTGCATTATTTTTTCAAAGCGTTAGAAATAAAAAGATAATTTATCTTTTAATAAGCGCAGTTATGTTAAGTGTTAGTTTTTTCTTTTATCATACTCCGCGTGTTTTTGTTCCAGGTATTTTGATTATTTTTATTTTGATGTTTTTTCCAACAATTAAAAATTATCCCAAAAACTTCAAGATTGCTGTGATTTCATCTTTTATATTTGTTTCTATTGTTGCAGCTTTTCTGGTTTTTGGTGTATCCGGAGGAACGGGAAGATACAGTCAGGTCAATATATTTTCATCTTTTGAAACAAATTTTTTCCAAAATCAGCAAATCCGGGAGGATACGATTGCCGGATCAAGCTATATTCAATCCCGATTTTTTCACAACAGACTTACGAATACAGCTCTAGTTTTTGTATCTAATTATTTTGATTATTTTGGATTTAATTTTCTTTTTACAACAGGCGGGTTGCCTGTTTGGTATAGCATTCCTAGAGTTGGCCTTTTATATACTCTGGAGCTGCCCTTTATACTTATTGGAATATATCATTTAATTAAAGAAAAAAATATATATTCCAAAATTCCTTTAGCCTGGCTTTTGATTGCACCGATTGTTCCCGCAATTACAATGGATGATGTTCCAAATATAAATAGAGTGGTTGTTATGTTTCCAATCTTAAACATTATATCGGCAATTGGTTTTTTATCTTTTTTAGAAAATTTTAAATATAAAAAACAAGCAACAGTTTTAATAGGAATGCTTCTTTTGATAAATGTTTTATATTTTTTTCATCAGTATTTTTATAATGCTAAAACCCATAAACCATGGTATCGCAACAATGGTTTTTCAGAAATGATGAATGAAGTTAATAAAAATTATCAAAATTATGATACGGTTATCATGTCAAAATTTCAGGGGGGGATTTATCCTTTGGTTTTATTTTATTCAAAATACAATCCCTTAGTATATCAACAGGAAGGATCAACGAAGAATGCTGATTATACAGGATTTGGAAAATTCTTTTTTGTACCCCAGGATTGCCCATCAGTACAAAGAAACGAAAAAAATCCAAGGGTTAACAATATATTGTTTATTGATAGGGGAGATTGTCCGCCAGATAAATCTTTGAAAAATAAGAAAATTGAATATATTTATAGGGAAGATGGTACGCAGGCATTTCGTATAGTTTATGATAAAGCTCTTTAGAAGACACACTGTATTTCTTGTTCTTTTGCTGATATTTTTAACCGCAGTATTTTTACGCTTTTATCAATTAAATCAAATCCCAAATGGTTTGCATATTGACGAGGCAATAAATGGAGTTAATGGATATTTTCTATTGTATACTGGAAGAGATTCGGATAATAATTGGCTTCCTCTACAAACAGAAGTATTTGGTGATTACAATCCAACAGGATATTCGTACTTAACAATACTTCCAATTAAATTATTTGGCCTCAATGAATTTGCAACCAGGCTCCCTGGAGCCTTACTTGGGACTCTAACTATTTTGGCAAGTTTTCTATTGGCATTCTCTATTTTTAAGAATAAAAAAATAGCATTATTATCAGCATTTTTAGTTGCTGTTAGTCCTTGGCACATAGTTTTCTCAAGATCAAGCGAGGAAACGCTTGTTTCTCTCTTTTTCGTTGTATTAGGTTTTGCATTGGTATTTTTAAGCTTTGAAAATAAAAAAATAAAGTTTCTCGTACCGGGAGTTTTGGTATTAGCAGTAAGCTTCTTTATGTACTTTACGCCACGTATTTTTGTTCCTCTTTTTTTCCTCACAGTTCTTGTTTTTGTTAATAGCCTTTGGTACAAACAAAAAAACTTAAGATATAGGAATTTTCTTATTTGTTCTTTTTTATTTTTGGTGGCAATAGTTGGATTTTTAATTTTTGGAGTTAAGGGTAGCGAAAATAGATTTAATCAAGTTAGTATTTTTGGATCATTAGGTACAAAATTGATTATGCAGGAGCAGATAAGAGAAGACGGAGTAATGGGTACAAATGTAAAAATTACTCAATTTTTTCACAATAAATTTGTTAATTATTCCTTAACTTATATAGCCAATTACATCGATTATTTCTCCGGCAAATTTTTGTTTGTTGAAGGCGGATTGCCCATGTGGTTTAGGGTTGAGGGTATAGGGCTTATTTATATAGTTGAGTTACCATTTTTGCTGATAGGATTAGTTGTATTAGCTGTAAGTAAGAATAAGATATACAAAATTCCTTTGTTGTGGATATTGATTGCTCCTACTATCGCAGCCCCAACAATAGATGATATTCCAAATATTCGCAGATCGCTACTCATGTTTCCAATGCTTGAGATCATAGGTGCTTTTGGATTTTTGCACATTTTGCAAAATAGAAAAAAAATATCAAAAGGACTGTTTGTTAGCATTGCAATAATATTTATTTTTAATTTTATATATTTTCTTCATCAGTATTTTATCCATACACCAATTCATAGAAATTGGTATCGGAACGAAGGCTTTGGCGAAATGGTAAAAACTGTTAAAAATTCATATAATAAAGTTGGTAAGGTTATAGTCACAAAAGATGCAGGAGGAATATATCCTTTCATTCTTTTTTATATGAAATATGACCCCAAAGAATATTTGTCCAAAGGACTGTTAAAGGATAAAGATTATACCGGATTTGGAAAATTCTTCTTTGTACCACAAGCCTGCCCGTCTCATGATAAAGATGATCGATTTCCAAAGGGTACAAAGACTATTTATGTAGATAAAGGAGAATGTCCCGATAGTTTTTCTTATCAGAAGACAATTTATAGAAAAGATGGAACTAAGGTATTCAATATAGTTTATGAATAAATTTCTAGGGAAGAATTTCTTTACATTCACTTTTTTCCTGATTATTTTGATTTCTATATTTTTGCGTTTCTATAAATTAGGAACTAATCCGCCAAGCCTTACATGGGATGAAGCAAGTATTGGCTACAATGCATACTCAATGCTCACAACTGGAGCGGATGAATATGGCACAAATTTGCCTTTAAGCATACGCTCTTTTGATGATTATAAACCTCCTTTGTATACCTATCTTGCTGTTCCGTCTGTTGGGATATTTGGTCTTAATGAATTTGCTGTTCGTCTGCCCGCAGCGATTATAGGAGTTCTGTCTGTTTTTGCCATTTATTTTTTGGTAAAAGAATTATTGCAAAAGTGGGACAAAACACAGCAGGGACTAATAGCACTTGCAGCAGCATTTTTTTTGGCGATTTCCCCTTGGCATTTACAATTTTCCCGTGGGGCATTTGAAGGAAATATAGGAATTTTTTTCCTGATAGTTGGAGTCACATTATTCTTAAAAGGATTGAGAAATGGAAAATTGTTGATAGCGTCTTGTCTTCCTTTCGTTTTAAGCATATATTCATACCACAGTTTTAGACTTCTGGTTCCTGTACTTTTGATATTTTTGGGATTTATTTTTTGGCAGGAGCTATTAAAAAAGAAATTATTTCCTATTATTCTTTTACTTTCTCTGGTAATTCTTACCTTTCCTGTATATTTTAGCTTTGTTAAAGCTCAAGCTTCAAGTTCCCGGTTATCCATGGTTACAGTTTTTTCAGATCCGACAATTATTAACCCGTCAATTAAAAGAATTGACTATGATAAAAACAATAATGATTTTATTGGATCTTTATTTCATAACAGGCGAATAGTTTATTCTTTGGCAATTGCAAAAGGGTATCTTGACCATTTTAATCCTGATTTTTTATTTATTCATGGAGATGGAGGAGTGCAGCACCACGCAGTAGATATGGGTATGCTTTATCTTTGGGAATTTCCATTTATTCTCGTAGGGCTATATCTTTTGGTTAGCCGGCGTAATAAGCATGCTTTAATCATAATATTGCTTTTTCTGTTAGCTCCTCTTCCCTCTGCGATTACAACAGGAACTCCACATCCGGTTCGGGCTATTGCCCTTATGCCTGCTTTTCATATATTTACCGCAATTGGAGTTATATTTATATTGTTAAGGATTTTAAAAATAAAAACAATTTTATATAAATTTCTATTACTATCCATAATCACATTTTCACTTCTATTAAATTTTATTTACTATATGCATCAGTATTTCGTACATACTCCGATAGAATATGGTTATTTTTGGCAATACGGATACAAAGAAGCAGTATCCTACGCAAAGGAAAACGAAGAAAGGTTTAATAATATTATCATGACATACGAATACGATCAGCCTTACATTTATTATCTTTTTTACAATAAAATAGATCCCGTATGGTATCAAAAAAACTGGGACTATAATGGGAGTGGAGCAATTGATAGATTCAAGAGAGTAATTGGGAAATATACTTTCCGAAATATTGAATATTCAAAAGACATTAATGTCCCCAATACGCTTCTTATAGGTACTCCAAAAGAAATACCTGATAATGCAAAAATTATAAAAACGATAAAATTTCCAGATGGAAAAATAGCTTTTAAAATAGTTGAAACATGAAAAAAATATTATCAATATTATTTTTTTCTTTCTGCATAAGTCTTCCAGTTGTCTTACCCTTTTTTCATCCCGGTTATTTTCCGACTCATGATGGCGAATGGGCTGTAGTCAGACTTGGTGATATGTTTAGGCTCATTCGTGATTTTCAAATTCCCGCAAGATATTCCGGGGAACTAAATTTTGGATATGGTTATCCTTTATTTAATTTTACTTATCCTTTGCCTTATTATATTGGCACTTTTATTCATTTATCAGGGATTGGATTTGTGGATACTATAAAAATTCTTTTTGCATCAAGTGTTTTCTTGTCAGCTTTTTTCATGTTTCTTGTATCGAAATCTTTATGGAAAAATAATTGGGCCGGGATAATATCAGCCATATTATATGTTTACTTCCCGTATCGCATGGTTGATCTATATGTCAGAGGCTCTATAGGAGAATCTCTCTCCTACGCTTTATTTCCTCTTCTATTTTATCTCGCAATTAAATTAATAAATAAACCTTCATTTTTGCTAATTGGGATCATTGGGATTTCTGTAGCGCTCCTTATAACAACTCATAATATAATGACTGTTTTTTTCATGCCGCTTTATATGATATTCATATTAATTCAAGCAGTTTTAAAAAATAAAAAAGCGATAAAATCTTTTTTGATAAGTATTGTTTTAGGTTTTGGATTATCTGCATTTTTTTGGATTCCTGCTCTTTTTGAAAAAAGTAATATTTTACTTTCCAAAATTCCCATTGCTGATAGAAACTTATACTTTGTGAACCTTTCGCAATTTATATATCCCCGATGGGGATATGGAGTTCCCACAGATCCGAATGGCTTTAGTTATCAATTGGGTTTAGTTCATCTTGCAGTATTGATTATTATTATTTTAACCTTATTGTTTCCTTTAATTAAGAATAATCAACATTTAAAATCAAATTCTATAAAAGCTGTAAATACATTAATTATTATTACAGCATTTTTTATTTTCTTACTTTTTAAACCCTCAGAATTTTTGTGGGCAAATGTACCTTTATTGTCCGAAATTAATTATCCATGGATAGCGCTTGGAATATTGGGATTTTTGATTAGCCTAATGGCAGGATTTTTATCAAAACAAATTTTAGGAAAATATATTGGGGTTTTTCTTGGAGTAATTGCGATTTTGATTGTGCTGCCTTATGCCAAGCCCCAAAATTATATTGATAAACCTGACAGTTATTATTTAACCAATGATGCCACTACAACTTCATCTAACGAATTAATGCCACTGTGGGTTAAAAAAATTCCTTCGCAAAGAGCAAGTAAAAAAGTGGAAATTATAAATGGAAAAGGAAGTATTGGAAACATTTTATTTAACTCAAAACAAATTAGTTTCTCTATAATTTCATTATCGCAAACAACAATTAGAATTAATACGATTTATTATCCCGGATGGAGGATAAATGTTGATAAAGTTAATACTCCAATTTCCTATTCCAATGAAAAAGGAGTAATGGATATTCAAGTTCCTTTAGGGACACATATGGTTAATGCTAAATTTGAAGAAACGCCTCTTAGGTTGGTTAGTAATATAATTTCATTATCGAGTTTTTTCCTACTTGTGTTGTTGGTAGTCAATAGAAATAAATATGCAATTTCTTAAAAAACATTACGGTTTATTTATAGTTTTGATTCTTTCTTTTTGGGCAATACATCCACTCTTCATTTCAGGTTTTTTTCCAATGCATGATGATACTCAAGTTGCCCGCGTTTTTGAAATGGGTAAAATGCTTGAGAGAGGAATGTTTCCGGTCAGATGGGTTCCGGATTTGGGATACGGATACGGATATCCTATTTTTAATTTCTACGCACCCTTAGCGTATTACATTGGTGGATTTTTTATGTTTTTGGGATTCGACGCTCTTTTGGCTACAAAAATAATGATGGCGTTGGGAGTTATTCTGGCGGGTATTTTTATGTATCTTTTAACAAGAGAGTTTTTTGGAGAATTGGGCGGAATAGTTGCGGGGTTATTTTATATCTATGCGCCATATCATGCTGTTGATATTTATGTTAGGGGAGATGTTGCCGAGTTCTGGGCATACGCATTTATTCCCTTAGTATTCTTGGGACTTTATAAAAGATCAATATTAATTGGTTCAGTTGGCTTTGCAGCAATTATTTTATCTCACAATCTAACCGCAATGATGGTAGCTCCATTTTTACTAATTATTGCATTGTTGAATTGTTATATTGCTTTCAAGAATAAAAAATCCTTCATCATTAATCCTTCATCATCAATCCTTCTTTTGGGTCTAATGCTTTCTGCTTTTTATTGGCTCCCTGCACTTTTGGAGATGAAATATACAAATGTTCTTTCTCAAATTGGGGGAGGAGCGGATTTTCGCGACCATTTTGTTTGTCTCCCGCAGTTGTGGGATAGTTTGTGGGGTTTTGGAGGTTCGGTTCTGGGTTGCGTAGATGGACTTTCTTTTAAGATTGGAAAACTACATATTTTATCCTCGATAACTGCAATTGTGCTTGCATTGTTCGTAAACAAAATAAGAAAAAGTAAGAAGGCATTTATCATTATAATTTCTTTTCTAGGACTTCTTTTATCAGTTTTCTTTACTCTTGAAATATCTAAATTTGTTTGGGAAAAAGTTCCGGGAATGGAGTTTCTTCAATATCCTTGGAGATTTCTAATTTTAGCCTCATTTTTTTCGTCTATACTTTCCGGCGCAATAGTTTTTCTTTCATCACAATTTAAAATTAAACCGTATGTTACGGCATTCCTATTGCTATTTTTTCTTTTATTTTTTAATATTAAGCTGTTTGTTCCTCAAACTATTTTTAAGGCCTCTGCAAAAGATTTTACAAATGACAAAGCCATAAAATGGGTTGCTTCGAAAACGTCGGATGAATTTTTACCTCCTAATTTCAAAAAGCCTAAATCGGAATACGAGGTTAGCAATAAACCTATTGAGTTTAGGGAAACTGATGTAGAAAAGTTGGCCAATTTTGTTTCTTTTATTGGCGTTTTAGCTTTGATTCTTGGTATAATATTAAGATATGACAAAAACAAGCGTTGAGATTACGGTTCCGGTCTTCAATGAAGAAAAGGAGCTGGAAGTAAATATCCTCAGACTTTTTGATTTTTGTAAGAAGAATTTAGGTCTTTATAAATGGCATATTACAATTGCAGATAATGCCTCGACTGACAATACGCCAATAATCGCCACTTCCATTGAAAAGAAAAATCTACAGATTTCTCATTTCCGTTTGGAACAAAAAGGCAGAGGCAGGGCTGTGAAGAGAGTTTGGACTCAGTCAAAATGCGATTACTGTGTTTACATGGATTTAGATCTTTCAACAGATCTCGTGCATTTGCCCAATATTCTTAAAAAACTTAGGGAAGGATATGATGTGGCAATTGGATCACGCCTTGCAAAGGGAGCAAAGGTCGAGGGAAGAACATTTTTGCGTGAATTAACATCGAGGGCTTTGAATTTTTTTTTCATAAGATTTTTCTTTCAGACTCATTTTACCGACGCGCAATGCGGATTTAAAGCCGTGACGCGTAAGGTAGTTGAAAATCTCATTCCAAAGGTAAAAGACAACGAATGGTTTTTTGATGGAGAGCTCTTAATAATTGCGGAAAAAAGCGGATACAAAATTTATGAAGAGCCGGTTCATTGGATAGATAATCCGGGCTCAACAGTTCGTTTGATATCTACGATATGGGGTGATTTAATGTCAATAAAAAGATTACTTCAAACACAACCTTGGAAAACAAGATAAATTATGGAAAAACTCAATCCGGAGCAAATTATAAAAAGATCAATTCATGGAGTTTTAACTTTGATATCAAGGACTTTTTTAGTCAATATTATTTCTTTTGCTGCATTCTTAGCCATAACAAGCGTTCTTAGAGCTCAGGAGATAGGTATATATACAGCGATAATTGCAATTCAAAGGGTCCTGTCCTTTTTAACAGATTTTGGTTTGGGGGCTGCTCTTATTCAAAAAAAAGATGAATTAAAGCAAGAGGACATAACGACGAGTTTCACAGTTCAGTCGGGGATATCTTTGGTAATTTTTATTTTTGTTGCATTATTTATTGGATGGTTTGCTAATTTTTTCAAGTTTAATATTGATGCGCAAATGCTTCTTCTTGCTTTGGTTTTTACAATTTTTCTTTCTTCTTTTAAAACAATTCCATCTATACTTCTTGAACGTTCTCTGAAGTTTAGTAAACTGGTTTTGCCACAGATAGCTGAAGCGCTTGTTTTCAATAGTATACTCGTATGGTTAACGTTAACCGGACATGGAATTTCTTCATTCACTTGGGCATTTCTGATATCTAGTCTTGTTGGAATTCCATTCTATTACTTTGTTTCTCCGTGGAAATTAAGAATAGGCATTCACAAGGAATCATTAAATTATCTTAAATATGGAATTCAGTTTCAGGCAAAAAATATTCTAGCTACGATTAAAGATGATCTCTTAACGGTAATTCTTATACGGTTTCTTTCATTTACAGAGATTGGATACATTGGATTTGCTCAACGGCTGGCATTTTATGTATTCCGTTATGTAGTAGATAGCGTTACAAAGGTAACTTTTTCTGCTTATTCAAGGGCTCAGCACGATCTGGTATTCCTTAAAACAGCAGTTGAAAAGTCTTTATTTTTTGTAAGCGCAAGCATGTTTCCTATTTTGTCCGGTCTTATGGTAGTTGCCCCATACATAATCAAATTTTATCCAAATTGGAACAATAAATGGGAACCGGCAATTTTTAGCATTGTATTTTTCTGCCTTAATGCAATCGTTTCTTCAGTATCGGGAATATTGGTTAATGTATTAGATGCAACGGGAAAAGTTAAAGTAACATTGCGGCTCATGGTTATATGGACGATTTTAATATGGATTTTAACCCCGCTTTTCATAAAATTTTATGGCTATAATGGGGTATCTGTTGCATCCTTTTTAGTTACAACTACAATTATTTATACAATTTATCTGGTTAAGAAAATTATTAGCTTCAATTTTTTTACGAGTATTTATAAGCCTTTAATCGCAACTATCTTGATGACAATTACTGTATATATTCTATCAAACATTTTCGCAAAAGATTTCCTTTCTCTTATTTTTGTTATACTTATCGGAGGGGTAGTCTATTTAGTCAGCTTGTTTTCTATCGCGGGCAAACAATTTAGGGCTGATTTATTGAGGTTTGGAATAAAAATATGAATTCTAAAAAATTATCTGTAGTAATATCTGTTTTTAATGGAGAAAAAGATCTGAATGATTGCTTAAAATCAGTCTCATTTGCTGATGAAATTATTGTGGTTGATAATTCTTCAACAGATAAGACTATGGAAATTGCCCGTAAATATACGGACAAAATTTTTACAAAACCCAATAACTTAATGCTTAATATCAATAAAAACTTTGGATTCTCAAAAGCTAACGGAGAGTGGATATTATGTCTTGATGCAGATGAGCAGGTTACTCCAGAACTTCAGGAAGAAATCAAATTAACAATTGAACAATTGAACAATGGTGCAATTGATGGTTACTTCATCCCCCGAAAGAATATTATATTTGGAAAATGGATAGAACATACAGGTTGGTATCCTGATCCACAGCTGCGTTTATTTAAACGAGGAAAAGGCAAATTCCCAGAGGAACATGTGCATGAAATGGTCAGCATAGAGGGGGAAATCGGTAGTCTCAACGAGCATATCTTGCATTATAACTATGATAGTATTTCTCAATTCCTGCAAAAATTAGGAACGATTTACGGGCCTAATGAAGCAGAGCAATTAATTAAAAAAGGATATATCTTTGATTGGAGAGATGCTATTCGCTTTCCTGCTAAGGAATTTTTAAGCCGTTTTTTTGCAAGAGAGGGTTATAAGGACGGAATTCATGGCTTAGTACTTTCTCTTCTTATGGCTTTTTATCATTTAATTGTCTTTTCATATATATGGGAAAAACATAAGTTTAAACAAATTAATGACGAAACAATGCTAGCTGAGACAGAAAAAGAAATAATTCAATCTTCAAAAGACTTATTTTTTTGGTTCTCAAAAGAGAGAACAAAACTTATCAAAAATCCTATATCAAAAATCTTCCACAAGATTTTAAGAAAAGTAAATTCATGAAGCATGTAGTTATTTCCCTTCTCAACTTTAACGGCTTAAAGAACACTTTAGCGTGTTTAGCATCGTTAAATAATATAAAAATAAATAATTTCAAATTAACAATTGTGGTTGTGAATAATCTCTCAAAAGAAGAATTTGATTTGAAGATTAATTCTTTGGGTGGGATTCCTCTCGTCGTTATTAAGAATAGTAAAAATTTGGGGTTTTCAGGAGGGAATAATGTAGCTATAAAATATGCTTTAGAAAATGGTGCGGATTATGTATTGATTCTAAATAATGATACATATGTTGATAAAAATTTCCTTGAAGAGCTATTGAAAGTTGGGGAACAAGATAATAAAGTTGGAATCTTGGTTCCTAAAATTTACTTTGCACCGGGATTTGAGTATCACAAGAATAGATACTCCAAAGACGAACGAGGACGCGTTTTTTGGTACGCCGGGGGGGAAATGGATTGGCCAAATGTTATTGGGATTCATAGAGGGGTTGATGAGGTGGACAGCGGACAATATAATAAAACCGAAGAAACAGAAATCGCAACAGGATGCTGCGTGTTAGTAAAAAAGGATGTTTTTGAAAATATAGGAATGTTTGATGATAAATATTTTTTATATTATGAAGACGCGGATTTATGTTTGAGAGCAAAAATGAAAGGGTTTAAAATCATGTATGTTCCGAAGTCTATAATTTGGCATAAAAATGCCGGATCAGCAGGAGGATCGGGATCAGTGCTGCAAGACTATTATATAACAAGAAACCGCTTGTTATTTGGATTCAGATATGCTCAATACCGTTCCAAATTCGCACTTTTTAGAGAAAGCTTATCTTTACTTTTCAGAGGAAGACCATGGCAGAAACGGGGAATAATAGATTTTTATTTAGGGAGATTTGGAAAAGGGAGTTATTAATATGAGTAGAATTTCAGGAGTGGTAATTACAAAAAATGCAGAAGAAATCATTGCGGATTGTCTTGATTCTTTATCTTTTTGCGAAGAAATCATAATTGTAGACAATAAATCAGAAGATAGAACTGCGGAAATCGCTCTGAAAATGGGAGCAAAGGTTTTTGAACACGAATCACAAGATTTTTCAGAAAGCAGAAATTTTGGCTTGAAAAAAGCAATAGGAGAATGGATTTTGTATGTTGATGCTGATGAAAGAGTAGCTCCTTCACTTCGTGAAGAAATAATCAAATCAACAAATAACCCAATAAACAAATGCGGAGGGTTTCGCGTAAAGAGAAAGAATTTTTATTTTGGAAATCACGAGTGGCCACACATCGAGCGTTTGGAAAGGTTATTTAGGAAGGACAAGCTGGATGGGTGGTATGGGGCATTGCATGAGAGTCCGAAGATTAGGGGAGAAGTGGGGGAATTGGAGGGATATCTTCTTCATTATACCCATACGGATCTGAGTCTCATGGTTGAAAAAACCATAAAGTGGTCGAAGATTGAAGCAGATCTTCGTTTAAAATCCGGACATCCCAAAATGAGTTGGTGGAGATTTCCTAGAGTCATGTTAACAGCTTTTTTTGATTCCTACATAAGGCAAGGCGGATGGAAAATCGGAACAGCAGGATTAATAGAAAGTATGTATCAATCATTCAGTATTTTTGTTACTTATGCCAGATTATGGGAAATGCAGGAAAAATTAAAAATTAAAAATGAAAAATGAGAAGTTAAGAAAATTTTTATATGGGATTTTTTTCTCTATAATAGTTTTTGCAATTTTTATCCAGCCGATATTAGCATTATATAATCAAAAAGGCATTCTTTTTCCTAAGGGGTATTCAAGGATACATGATTACTTAGAGTCTTCATATTATTCGTCGCAGTATGTTAAGAAAATAAATCCGGGTATTATGCCTGATCAAACTCTTGAGTCTTTTGCCGGTGGAGCTTTTTTAAAGGGCATGAATCCTATTCTTATAATTCATGATCAACCTCCATTAGGAAGGTATATTCTTTCCTTATCTATTTTACTTTTTGATAATCCAAATACTGTAATGGTTTTGTTATTTTTTCTTACCGGCTTAGGAGTGTTTCTTATTGCTCGGATAATTTTAAAAAGTATGTTAATTTCTCTTATCCCATTTGCTGTTTTCATCAATGAGCCTTTATTTTTAAGTAAACTTTATTACACGCCTCTTCTTGAGCCGATACAACTGCCTTTTATAATTTTTGCTTTGTATTTTTTCATTCAGGGAATTGTCAAAAAGAGTTATGTTAAGTGGTTTATTCTTACTTCATTAATGTTGGGATTTGTTATAAGTATCCGTTTTTTTATTCTAGGAGCAATCTTGCTTTTTGCAATGGTTTTATATTTTTTAATAACGAAACAGCTTAATAAAAAGTTTATTTTATTTCTGCTGACCTTACCTATTGCCATTTTTGTTCTTTTAGCTTCTTATACAAGAACTATTCAGCTTGGAAGCTCAATTTTGCACATTTTTGGTATTCAAAAATATATATATTATTATCATAATACACAGCTATCTTTGCCATTTTCTTTTTGGGATTTATTGCTATTTAATAAATGGCATACCTGGTGGGGAACAAGAGCGATAACAACTGACTCTCAGTGGATAATTATATGGCCAATCTCAATGATTTTTACCTTAACCTATTGCTTAACTGGAATATTTAAAAAGATATCAATTTCAGAACCTGAGAAGATAATTATTATATGGGTTGTAGCATATAGTTTATTTCTTTCTGCAGGAGAGACTTCAACTCGTTATTTTCCTCCACTGATGCCATTTATCTATATTATTGCAACTTCTTTTTTGATGAAAATTTATGAAAAAATACGTTCTTAAATTTTGGCCATTGGTTTTTATTTTTTTAATATGGATTATTTTTTCCAGTCCTTATTTTTTTAACAACAAAGCTCCTTTTCCATCAACTTATCAGGTGAACAATTTTGCTCCTTGGAGCGCAAATAATAAATTTTGGGGTCCTGTAAAGAATGGAGCTATGCCTGATGTTATTACTCAGATATATCCATGGAGACATTTAGCGATTGATATTTGGAAGACAGGCCTTGTGCCTCTTTGGAATCCATACACTTTTTCCGGAAATCCTCTTTTGGCCAACTATCAGTCTGGTGTACTTTCTCCATTTAATATTCTTTTCTTTATATTTCCTTTTGTAGATAGCTGGAGTATTCTTGTTCTCTTGCAGCCATTACTTGCGGGTCTGTTTATGTATATGTTTGCAAAAAGCTTAAGGGTAAGCAAAGTCGGAAGTTTAACATCTTCTATTTCTTTTATGTTTTGCGGTTTCATTACAACATGGATGGGTTATGCAACCTTGGGGTATGCAATTTTATTTTTACCACTTTCGCTTTTTTGCATTGAAAAATATTATGGAACAAAAAGAAATGTTTTCTTATTTTTATTGTCCCTAACTTTACCTTTGTCTTTTTTTAGCGGACATTTTCAGATAAGCTTGTATTTCTTAATTGCGGTTTTAGCCTACTCTTTTTATAAGCTTATTGTTAATAGGAATATACAGAGTTTTTTTTATGTAATGCTTTTTATCTTTTTCGGAATTCTTCTTACAATGCCACAAATTCTACCTTCACTAGAGCTATATCTGGAATCTTTTAGAAGCTCTTTTTTTCAAACAGCGGGTATTCCTGTAGAGTATTTACCATCATTTTTAGCTCCTGATTTTTTTGGCAATCCAGTCACCAGAAATACTTGGTTTGGGCATTATGCTGAATGGAATGGATATATAGGGATTTTGCCTTTTATGCTTGCTGTATATAGCCTTTTGAGGATAAAAAAGCATCAAACACTTTTTTTCCTCATTCTTGGATTGTTGTCTCTTATTTTGGCAGTAAATAATCCATTTTCTACACTTTTTCTAAGTTTACATATACCGGTTCTGTCAACAAGCGCTATCAATAGGATTATTGTTTTGTTCAGTTTTGCTTTTGCTGTTCTTGCAGGATTTGGTTTAGATCAGCTTCTTTTAGATATTAAAAATGCAAAGAAAAAAGTAATTTTGACATGGGTCAGTTTATTGACACTTTTGTTTATTACCTTGTGGATTATAATTTTTCAAAAGTTATTTATTCCTCTGGATAAAATTTCTATTTCAAAGCAAAACTTAATTTTGCCAACCATTTTGTTTTTCGCGTCATCTTCTTTAATTGTCACAGCAATGTTTGGGAAAATAAAGAATAGCAAGGCGCTATATGTTTTTTTGTCTGTGGCATTTATAGCGTTAGTTACATTTGATTTATTAAGGTTTGCGATAAAATGGCAAGCCTTTGATCCCAAAAATCTTGTTTTCCCTAACTTTTCTACAACAGATGCATTTTCTAAAATTTCAAGATCTGATAGGGTTTTTGGAAATCTTGGAGGAGAGGCAACAATGTATTATAAATTGCCCTCGGTTGAAGGATATGACGCATTATATAGCAAAAGGTACGGACAATTTATTTGGTACATAGAAAATGAACAACTTTTGACATCTAACTGGTCAGTTGTTAGTTTCCCCAAAAATTCTAAGAATACCTCAAAAGCAATTGACTTACTGAATGTAAAATATATTATCCATAAACTTGCGGATGATCATGCCCCATGGACTTTTCCTATTTGGACATATCCGGAAAAACAGTTTGATTTAATTTATAAGGATGATTATTACGAATTTTATCAAAATAACAATGTTTTTCCCCATGCTTTTCTCGTTGGGAAATACAGAGTTCTTAAGGATGACAAACAGATTTTAAAGACCTTATTTAGCAAAGATTTTGACTTAAGGCAAGAGGTTGTTTTGGAAAATGATCCTGGAATAAGCATGACGGAAGGAGATTTAGGTGAAGCTCAGATAATAAACTACAGACCTAACAAAATTGAAATTTCTGTTGACTCAAAGAGTAGGGCATTGCTGTTTTTAACAGATAATTTTAATACAGGCTGGAAGGCGAGTGTAGATGGGGAGAATGTTTCAATTTTAAGAGCAGACTATACCTTTAGAGCAATAGTTGTTGATAAAGGCAAGTATATTGTTAGATTTTCGTATGATCCTTGGAGTTTTAGGTTAGGAGTTTATCTTGCATGGGGGGGATTAATTGGATTATTAGTTATGGTTTTGATCTCCAAAACATCAATTCGCTCAAAGCCATCCTCTTCTTAGCAAAACGAAAAAGATAAACAATTTCCAAAATTCCAATAGTATTTATAACTAGAATCGCGATAAACCAATTTCTTTGATTGTTTTTTGACGCATTCCACAAGGCAAGTCCTTTCCAAGCAATAGACCAAACCAGTAAAACATACTGCATTATAGGATGAATAGAAGAAATTTTAGATAAATCCATATATTAACAATAACACAAGACATTGCTTTTTGCAAGGTAGCTTTGACTTTCCAAGGACATTGAAAGTTGATAGAATAGATCAATGAAGATTGGAATTTTCGATCCTTATTTAAATGATTTGGGTGGTGGGGAAAAATATATGATGACTATTGCCGAATGTCTTTCGGACAAGCATGAAGTTTTTGTCTTTTGGGATAACAAGGAAGATGTAGATGAGCTAAAAAATAGATTTTCCCTTAATTTAGATAAAGTTGCGTTGGTGAAAAACATTTTCTCCCCCAAAGTAAGTCAGTTAAAGAGATTTTTTGAAACCAGAAAATATGATGCAATTATCTTTTTGAGTGACGGAAGCTTCCCTTTTTCTCTATCCAAAAAACTTTTTGTTCATTTACAGCAGCCTTTAGAGGGAATTAATGCAAGCAGTTGGAAGGATACAGTAAAGCTAAGAAGAATTACAAAGGTATTTTATAATTCCGAGTATACGAAATCTTTCAACGATAAAAGACTTCCAGGAATATCGGATGTTGTTATTTATCCACCGGTAAAGTTGCTTGCAAAAAACATTACAAAGGACAACCTGATACTTCATGTTGGTAGATTTAGAGTGAAAAATGTTGGAGTTGAAGACTACAAAAAACAAGGGACTATGATAGGAGCATTTAAAAAGATGATTGATGAGGGACTTAAAGATTGGAAATTTGTTATTGCGGCAAGTGTCAAGAAAGAAGATGAAGGAAAATTCAGTCAATTGAGGGAAATTGCACATGGATATCCAATAGAGTTTTTGGTAAATAAGAGTAATGATGAGTTATGGAATACATATAATAAAGCTAAAATTTATTGGCATGCTTCCGGATTCGGTGAAGATTTACAAAAACATCCTGAATTTGCTGAACATTTTGGCATATCAACAGTTGAGGCAATGGGTGCAGGCGCAATACCTGTTGTGATTAACCAAGGAGGACAGAAAGAAATTGTTACGGAAGGAAGAAATGGTTTTTTGTGGAATACGATTACGGAGTTGCAAGTCAAAACAAAAAAACTTATTAATAATGAAAAGTTTTTGAATGATATGGCGGATGAGGCGCGAATAAGAGCCAAAGATTTTAGCAAAGAAAAGTTTTGTCAAAAAATAAAGCAGTTGGTAGAAGAATGAAAAAAATATTTCCTTTTCTAATTCTAGGATTTTTTGTTTGTTTGTTTTTTTGGCAATTCTTAATTAAAGGTTTGCTTCCAATTCCTTCGGATACCATTATAGGGCTTTACCATCCGTTCAGGGATTTATATGCGAAAGATTATCCCAGCGGCATTCCTTTTAAGAATTTTTTAATTACGGATCCAGTGCGTCAGCAGTATCCTTGGCGTGAATTGACAATTTCGTTAGAGAAAAAGCTTCAGTTACCCTTATGGAATCCGTACAGCTTTTCCGGAACGCCTCTTTTGGCAAATTTTCAATCAGCTCCATTTTATCCTATTAATTTTTTATTTCTTATAATGCCATTTTCTATTGCATGGAGTTTGATAATTTTTTTAGGACCGCTTTTGGCAGGGATATTCTTATTTTTATATCTTGATAATCTCAGGTTAAGTAAATGGGCATCTCTAATTGGGGCTTTTGCATTTTCTTTTTCAGGTTTTTTTGTCTCATGGTTGGAATGGGGTACGATTACTCATGTCGGATTATGGCTTCCGTTAATTCTTCTCTCGATTGATAAATTGGTGTCAAATAAGAAGAATTTTGGGTGGAATCTTGTTTACTCATTTGCTTTAATATCTTCTTTTTTCGCCGGGCATCTTCAAACTTTCTTCTATCTTTTTATTTTTTCATCGGTTTATTTTTTCGCAAGATGGATGCAATTTGGTTGGCAGAAAAAAATATTATTTTTATTCATAATTCTTAATTCATTATTTATAATTTTTAGCTCTATTCAATGGCTTCCAACTTTTCAATTTATTGCTTTGTCTGCTCGAAATGTTGATGTATTAAATTTTAATAATCCCGGTTGGTTTGTTCCTTGGCAACATCTTATTCAGTTTGTCGCTCCTGATTTTTTTGGAAATCCTACGACTCTTAATTATTGGGGAGTATGGAATTATGGGGAGCTTATTGGTTACATTGGGATTATTCCTTTAATTTTTGCGATATTTTCCATTTTTTGCCGAAGAGACAGAAAAACTCTATTTTTTGGAACATTTCTTGTTTTAGCTATAGTTTTTTCTTTTCCAACTATTTTTGCAAAGATTCCATATATGCTAAAAATTCCTTTTCTAAGTACTGCACAGCCAACGCGCCTTATCTTTATAATTGATTTCGCCTTGGCTGTTCTATCTGCTTTAGGATTTGATTATCTCCTTAAAACAAAAAGGAAAATTGCAATATTATATCCATTGATTTTTGTTGCAACTATTTTAATAGGTCTTTGGATTTTTATTCCCAAGGAGCATATGGAAGTTGTAAAAAGCAATTTAATATTACCGACACTACTTTTTATATTTGCCTCAGTCATTTTTGTTTCTCAGATAGTTTTTAACAACAAAAGAACACTTATTATGATAGTAAGTATTATTTTAATTTTAGCTACTGTCTTTGACTTGTTGCGTTTTGGCTGGAAATTTACTCCTTTCACGCAAAAATCTTATTTTTTTCCATCAACAAAAACGCTAACTTTTTTACAAAAAAACTCAGGAGAGTTTAGAATTATGACGACTGACTCAAGAATTTTACCCCCCAACTTTTCTACTATGTATAAGATACAAAGCATAGACGGTTATGATCCATTGTATCTTTTAAGGTATGGAGAATTGATTGCGGCATCAGAAAGGAAAAAAGCAGATATAAGTCTTCCATTTGGATTCAATAGAATTATCACTCCCCATAATTATGATTCAAAAATAATAGATTTGCTGGGAGTAAAGTTCGTCCTAAGCCTTTCAGATATTAAGTCGGAAAGTCTTAATAAAGTTTTCCAGGAAGGAGCAACAAGAATTTATGAAAACAAAAAGGTTTTGCCCAGAGCATTTTTCGTATCAAAAATAATAAGCGCTAAAGATAATAAAGATGTAATAAAGTTAATGTTTAATGATTCGTTTATTCCTAACGATACGGCAATTATCGAACTTAACCAAGGTGGCGCACCTGTTCCATCTCTAGGGTGGCAAATGGGGGAGACAGATGTTGTTTATTATTCGGAGAACAAAGTAATTGTAGAAACAGTAAATTCGGGAATGGGGTTTTTAGTCTTGACAGATAGTTATTATCCTACCTGGCATGTAACAGTGGATAAAGTTGAAGCAAAAATTTATAGAACGGATTATAATTTTAGAGGAGTAATTATTCCGGAAGGAAAACACAAAATAGAATTTTATAATTCTTTATTTTAATACTTATGAATTTAAGTGTAGTTATTCCAAATTATAATGGGGAAGATATTCTAAGAAAAAATTTGCCAAAAGTAATATCCTCTGTGGAAGATGCAGAAATAATTGTTGTTGATGATGCTTCTGTAGATGGATCTCTTGAAGTACTAGTCAATTTTGGGAAGAAGATTAGAGTTATAAAAAATGAAAAGAACCTTGGTTTTTCGTCAACGGTTAATAGAGCCATAAAAGAAGCGAAAGGAGAAATAGTTATTCTATTAAATTCGGATGTCATTCCGGAAAAAGGATTTTTACCACCTTTGTTGTCTCATTTTGATGATGAAAAAGTATTTGCTGTTGGATGCATGGATAAAAGTGTGGAAAATGGAAAAATAATTTTAAGGGGAAGAGGCATTGGCTCTTGGAAAAAAGGATTTTTAATGCATTCCCGAGGGGAAGTTAACCGAATGGATACGCTTTGGGTTAGCGGAGGAAGCGGGGCATTTAGAAAAAGTATATGGGATAAGCTTGGAGGTTTCAGTCATCTATACGACCCCTTTTATTGGGAAGATATTGATTTGTCATACCGAGCATTAAAAAGCGGATATAAAATAGTTTTTGAACCCAAAAGTATTGTAATCCATGAACATGAAAAAGGGGCAATCAAGAGTACTTATTCTAATTTTAAAGTAAAAACAATTGCATATAGAAATCAATTTATATTTGTCTGGAAAAACGCAACAGATTTAGATTTGTTGTTTTCTCATCTTCTTTGGTTACTATATCATTTTGTAAAAGCATTTATCGGAATGGACATGGCATTTTTCAGAGGTTTTTTTAGTGTTATTGTTTTACTTCCTGAGATAATAAAATATAAACTTAAGGATAAAAAGTTTTTTGTAAAAAAAGACAAAGAAGTGGTTAATTATTTAATAAAATGAAATTATCTATTATTATTCCTGTTTTTAACGAGGAAAAAACAATTGCAGAAATACTTAAAAAAGTAGATGAACTTGAAATTACCGGTGTTGAAAAGCAAATTATAGTTGTGGATGATGGCTCGACTGATGCAACGGCATCTGTAATTTCATCCGCCTTAGGCGGATCAAATTTCAAATTATTAAAACATGAAAAAAATATGGGAAAGGGAGCAGCAGTAAGAACAGGAATTGAAAATGCAAAAGGAGAATATATTATAATTCAAGATGCAGATTTGGAATATAATCCAAAAGACATAGAGAAACTTGCAAGACCTGTTTTGGAAAGCAAAAGTAAGATAGTTTATGGTACTCGTCTTAAGCGATTACCTAGTCTTTCCAAAGAAGAAAGAACTCCCCGTTTTCTATTGCATTACATCGGCAATAAGTTCTTAAGTTTATTAACAAGTATTCTTTACGGACAATGGATTACGGATATGGAAACTTGTTATAAACTTTTTCCAAGAAAAGCTGTTGAGGCAATGAAGCTGAATGCTAGGGGATTTGAATTTGAACCGGAAATCACAGCTAAGCTTTTAAAAAAAGGATATAAAATTCTAGAAATTCCAATTAGCACAAAGCCCCGTGGCTATGAAGAGGGAAAAAAATTAAATACATTTAAAGATGGAGCAATTGCCTTGTGGAGTTTATTAAAATATAGATTTATTGACTGATAACAAGTTTTATGGAATTCATATTTTTTATCCTTGCAATTGTGGTCTGTTTTTATTTGCCTGGAAAGTTTTTATTAACAAAATTAAAATTAACACTTGATTCTCCTGAAGATTTATTCCTACCTTTTGTTCTAGGCATCATATTATTTGCATTGGTCTCATACATATTTTCCTGGTTAAAATTGGAATTTATAATTCTTCCTCTGTTTTTAACAATCAGCTTTTTTACTTTTAAAAGTAAGAAGTGGTTTGCAAAAAGTATTGCAAAAACTCATCATTGGCCACTTCTTGTCGTAGTGATTTTGTCAATTGTTTTTAGCCTTAGCATGTTAACAACCGGTGTTCATGGAGATAGTATTCTTTACAGAAGAGATGATTTGTGGCATTTATCATTAATTAACGAATTAAGGTTTAATTTTCCCCCAGATAATCCCGGATTTGCAGGAATTCCTTTAAGAGGTTATCATTTTTTTTATGATTTTCTCTTAGCAAAAATTGTAAACATTTTTTCAATCTCACCTTTTTCTTTGTATTTCCACCTCTTCCCATTATTTATAGCTATTTTGTGGGGATTGGGAGTATACGCTCTTATGTATGTTTGGAGTAAAAGGGCTTCAATTGCAGTTTGGGCGGTTTTCTTAACTCAGTTTGGCGGCAGTTTTGCTTTTATATTACGGCTGCGTGGCCATGAGGGGTTAAGCTTAGATAGTGCTTTTGGAATACAGCAATCGGCAACAGCTCTTCTAAATCCATCTTTTTCAATCTCAATTGTTATTCTAATAGCAGTACTTCTTTCTATTTATAAATATCTAAGTAGCAGGAAGAATGAATGGTTAATTCCCATTGTTTTGTGTGTTGGGCTGGTAACTATGTTTAAAGTATATGCAGGCATTATACTGTTGGGGGGTTTTATGTTTTTTACATTAATTCAGCTCTTAAGGAGAAAATATATATTGCTTATTGCTTGTTTTTTCATCGGAATTTTATTTTTTTCTACCTATTGGGTTTTAGCTGATCATCAATCAAAGCTTATCTTTGCCCCTTTGTGGGCTCCGCATAAAGTACTTATCGATAATATGCCGTGGTATAGATATGATGAGAAAATATATACGTTTACGAAATTTTCCGTAATAAAAGGAATAGTGGAAACGGAGTTATATTCTTTGTATGTTTTTTTCTTTGGAAATTTAGGTACAAGATTAATAGGAACATTATTTTTACCGTTCCTCTTTTTACAAAAATTCAAGAAGCCTTCATTTTTTGCATTTATAGTTCTAGTCATGTCATTAATATCTATTCTAATACCGCTTTTTTTTATTCAATCCGGACAGGTTTTTGAAACAATACAAATGGTATGGTATTTTTTATTTTTAGTTTCTTTATTTGCGGCATTTGGGTTTTATAAGTTATTTAGCTTTTCCCTTAATAAAGCATTAAAAATACTATTATTTATTATAATTATTATATTGACATTGCCATCAGCATATGAAAATTATAAAACTTTTTTTGCCTCACTTGATTCTTCAAAGCTTTCTTTATCCAGTCCTTATTTTGATGCAATGCAATTTCTAAAATCAAAGGGAAATTATAATCAAACAGTTCTGGAAATTCCAAGTAAAGCCACTCAATCAACGCAGCCAGGCGTAATGGCTTGGTATTCAAAATCATCATCACCGGCAATTGTGGCCTTTTCCAATAAGAGGAGTTACCTAAGTAATGAATATCTTGGTTTTACCGGGGTCAGTATTATGCCAAGGATTGATTTTATCAATAAGATTATTTTACTTAATAATTTATATATAAATAAATCTTCAGAATATATAAGTCTAAGAAAAGAAGTAGAACAAGGATTAAATGCTAGTAAAATTTCTTTTATTTACAGTCCTTATCCTTTATTATTTCTGGAAGATATTAACTCTATTTCTAAAATTTATGAAAACCCGGTTGCGAGTATATATCGGGTAGAATACAAAAATTATTAATAGCAATATAAAGGCTAGAGAGGAAATTATAAAGCCAACTTGAAAAGATAAAGGTTTGTATATAAATTTTACTTCATGATCTCCCTTGGGAAGATAAATACTTCTAAATGTATAATCGGTTCTATATATAGCGGTTTCTTTGTTGTCAACATAAGCTTTCCATCCAGGATAATAATTATCAGAAAGAAATAACATTTGAGGAGCACTGGTTTCTGCATGAATAATTATTTCTTCAGGTTTGTAAGACACGATATTTACAGACGAATCAGGTTCGGGTTTTGATAAATTAATAATTTTATTGGAGCTATTTATTTCTTTAGGTTTTTCTTCCAGAATAACAGAGTTAAGCAGATTAATCTTTGGATCAAAAATTAAATCTAAAGTTTTCTGCGGATTATCTTGGACATATATATTATTAGCTAGAAAAACTCTTGGGAAAGTTTCTTCATATTCCAGTCCATACCAATTTCCATATTGCCATATAGGTTTAAAAAGATCTTGAGGAAATTTATTTACATCACTATTTTTTGGATTGTGGTCATCAAAATAAAGAACATATTTTATTCCAAGAAGTGAGAATAAGCGTATTCTTCTTATATCCTCAAAAATATTTTCGTCATCTCCTAATTCTGACAGCCTAGCCTCAATACGTGGTATATCTTTTGCAATTTTACTATTATTTTTAACTGCAAAAAGAAGTTCTCCGTATCGTCTTGGAAAAACAGGATTTGCTCCTTCGACTGAATAAATACGAGCATAGGTTGATATATTTTCCTCCATTGGTTGCCTAAATATTAAAAATCTATTTAAAGAATTTTTTGATTGCAGAAACGATAAGACAACATTTTTTGGGTAGAGAAATTGAGAATCACCTACAACAAGATATTTGTTAAGGAAATAAAATTGTCCAATAATCGTTAGCATGATAATTCCAAGGATTGATAAATTAAATATTTTTTTGAACAGCAATAAAGAGAGAAGAGAAAGCATTATAAATGGCAGAACAAGATTTTTTAGAAGTACGAGAATATTTTCCTTTGTGGGAGATGAACCGTGTCTAATTATATAGTCATTTAACTCCCGAAAAAATGCAGTGTGTCCGTAATTTAATAATAGAATTCCGTATAGGAAAATTATTAATAGAGCTATGTAAAAAATAGAAAGAATGGTCAATATAAGTTTTCTATCGTTCTTATTTTCTTTCTCTATTAACATGGATAATCCAAAGGATGAGAGGGTGGCGACCGAGAACGCAGTTATCATGAGGATACGGCTTGGTAAGAATGTTGGAAGTAAAGGAAGCGGCAGCTGGAAAAACCATCTTGTAAAAGGAGAGTCAAGGGTCAGAAAAAAAGTGATAATGGTAGCTGCAGCGAAAAAGCTTATAACCGGGTTTATTTTTCTTTTAAAACTTGCGTATATGGCAAAAACAAATGGTATAAACCCCGCATAAAAAACAGTTTCCCGATAGAAGCCTCGGCCAAAAAAATTGTATGCTCCAGGATTTCCAAAGATATCAGGTACAAAAGCATTAAGCAAATGTGTTATGGGCAAAAGGTATCCCTCGAATAAATACCAAGCAGATGATGTGCTCCGGGGAGATTCCAAAAAAGCTTCTATAGATGGAATTAATTGTATCGCTGATAGACATACCGAAAAAATATAAATAAAAATTATTTTAAAAGTATATTGGAGGAAGGGAAGCTTTAAGGTTTTGACCCTGAATAAGCCATACAAAAAGGAGAATACGAATACATAAAAAGTTATTTGAATAAAGCCTCCAAATATCGAGCATGCAAGAGCAATAATACTTATACAGTAATACCAGGGTTTTTTATTTTTAAGATATCCCTCTATTCCAAAGAGAACAAGCGGAAGCCATAAAGCAGCTTGGCCAGCAGCTACATGCTCTTGGCTCCAGACTGTCATAAATCCGGAAAATCCAAAGGCAATTGTCCCGATCCAGGTCGCAGGTTTTTTGAGACTAAAATGGCTTAAAAAAAGATACATAAAAATTGCTGCCATAATTGGTTGGATAAATTGAAGAAATTCCCATGAATAGATTTGCGGTATAAAAAAATAAAGAATGTTTAGCGGATAAATTATGCTAGATTGGAAATCTGCAAGAAAAGGAGTTCCTGCAAAGTTATAAGGATTCCAAAGTGGGATTGTTTTTGAGAATAGTGCTTGATTGGTAAATGTTCTCTCCGGATAGAATAATCGGATTTGATCATCGCCAATTGGTTTATGGGGAATACCAGCTTCCCACCCCGAGAACTTTTCTGTTCTCCAGGGAGAATAAACTTGGGCAAGGAAATTTGAAGGAAAAAGAATCTTTCTTTCGAAAATTACCTGTCTGTAAATGAATAATAATCCAATCAGGATAAAAAATACTATAAAAAAATTTGGGTGTTTAAATAACCGCTTCATCCCTTAAATTTGTTCTGTAATATGCCTAAAATATGATATCATAATGAAGAATATATATGAAGTTATTGTTTTATTTATTTTTAATACTCATTACTTTATTTAATGTATATCTTTCCTCTTCTTTAGTGCGCCATGGTGAAGTAAATTTTTTTAATGATGTTGCTAGAGATTTCCTCTTACTTGCGGAAATGGACCATAAGAAAATTGTTCTCATCGGACCCCGGTCCAGCACTAATGGACTTTTTCATGGTCCTCTTTGGACATACATAAATTATCCTGCTTATGTAATTGGAAACGGTAATCCGGTCGCTGTGGCCTGGTTTTGGATTTTTCTTGAGTGCATTTTTTTAATTACCGGCTTTTATATGGTCAGAAAATTGCTTGATACACTTTCCGCATTCACTTTTATTCTTCTTACTTCTGTTCAAATGGTTTCACATATGAATGGAATTTTCCATGCGGAAGCAACATTCTTTTTTATGCCGATGTTCTTTTTTACAATATGTATGTACATCAAAAGTAAAAAAAATCTATATCTTGTCTTACACCTTTTAGCATTAGCTATACTTATTCAGCTTGAAGTTGGCATAGGAATACACTTTTTCATTCTTTCTTTGAGTTTAATCGCTTGGTTCATTTATAAAAATAAGCTCTGGAAACATTTGCTTACTTTTTTTCTAATTCCGGTATTTTTGGCAAATTTTATTGTTTTCGATTTACGTCATGGTTTGCGGATGGCCAAAGCAATTTTTTCAACAGGTGAATCTTTGCATTTTTTTATACCCATTAGATCTTGGTTGGAAAATAGAATCAACAATACGGTTTCACTACAGCTTTTTAATAATGGTCAAAATAATCTTTTTGTTTATATTATTTTTGTATTGATTTTAATCATGAGTATTTTTCTAGTCAAAAATAGTAGCAAAAACAAACATATATATTTACTTTTGTTTTTTTATTATTTTGGCTATATGATTCTTAGTTTTTTTAATAAGGGCGTAATTTTATTTCATTACATTTATCTTCTAATTCCGTTGACCACCCTATGGCTTGTTTCGTTCCTTGCAAGTAAATATAAAATGTTATTTTTGCCTTTTATTGTTATTATTTTCTATCTAGGTTTTATTTTTGCTAACGGTTATGTGGTATCTCGCGAATCTTCTATAGGAACAGATTATAATTCCTGGAGATCACTTGAGCTTGTTGCAAAGGAAGTTGTTAATTTACAGAAGAATAAAGAATTTGGATATTTTGTTTTTGCCCCTGACGCACTTGCTTATCAGCCCCGATATGCCATGATTTATAATTTTAAAGCGGTTCACGCAAAAGCCTTTGAGTATGTAAAGAAACCCGTTACATATATCATTGCCGCTCCGCCACCCGCAAATAATCCCTATATGACTTATGTCTGGTGGCGTAAAGTTCAAGTAAAAATTTCATCTGAACCGGTTGAAACTAAAAAATTTCCTAGTGGATTTACAATCGAAAAATTTAATTTAAGTCCGGAAGAACAGCTGGTTGGGCACATCAAAGCTATAGAGCTGGGGATTCATTTTAGATAGCATGGGTTGAGGCTGGTACCTGTGAAATATGGTATTATAAAGATGTAGATTATGCTTCAGATCATAGGAAGAAGATATTTTTTTTTAATCGCAATTTTATTAGTGGCAGTCTTCTTAAGATTTTGGCAATTGGGACAAAATCCACCGTCTTTAACCTGGGATGAAGCGGCATGGGGATATAATGCATATTCATTGGGTATTGATGGGAAGGATGAATTCGGAAGATTTCTGCCCTTAGATTATTTAGAATCTTTTGGTGACTTCAAACCTCCTGTGTATGCATATCTTGATATTTTTCCTGTAAAATTATTCGGATTGAATGAATTTGCCACTAGATTTCCATCTGCATTTTTTGGAGTATTAACAATTTTAGCCACTTACTTTTTAACAAGAAGAATTTTTTGGAATTCTAAATCAAAAAATTTTTATGCTTTATTTTCTGCGCTCTTTTTAGCGATTTCACCCTGGCATATTATGTTATCACGCGCTGCATTTGAAGCAAATGTCGCGACTTTTTTTATAATTTCGGGTATTTGGTTTTTTTTGAAAGGAATACAAGAAAAAAGATGGTACATAATTCTTTCTGTTATTTTTTTTGTAATTTCTATTTATACTTTTAATACTGCCAGAGTTGTTGTACCTCTTTTAGTTTTATTTTTAAGTGCAATTTTTAGAAAACAACTTATTCGGAATAAGAAGCAAACATTCATAGCAATTTTAGTTGGGATTTTGTTAATATTGCCTATCTTTAGTTTTTTGTTTTCTCCTCAGGCAAGTCTCCGTTTCAAAGAAGTAAATATATTTACCGACATTGAAGTTGTTAAAACTTCCAATCAGGAGATTATAAATGATAGTAGCTCTATATCAAGAATAATTCACAATAGAAGGGTGGGGTATGCACTTTCTTATTTAAAGCACTATTTTGATAATTTTAACCCAAGCTTTCTTTTCATAAGAGGAGATGGAAATCCTAAATTCTCGACTCAGGATGTTGGGCAAATGTATCTATGGGATTTGCCTTTTTTTATAATAGGTGCATTAATAATATTTAGAAAAAAAGAAGGATTTTGGTGGATAATTCCGGTGTGGATATTGGTCGGAATTTTGCCTGCTGGTACAGCTCGTGAAACTCCACATGCGTTAAGAATCGAGACAACTCTTCCCACATTTCAGATTCTTGTGGCTTACGGATTTTCTCAACTCATACTTTATGTGAGAAGCAATAAAAAGCTATTTAAGCCGGTAACTATTGTTTTGGGTTTATTGCTATTTTCTAATTTATTTTATTTTTTCCGCAATTATCTGGTTCATTATCCCCATACCTTTTCCGGGGAATGGCAATATGGATACAAAGATTCAATAGGATATGTAAAAAGCGTTGAGAAAAATTTTGACAATATATGCATAACAAGTGACATGGGAAGACCTTACATTTATTATTTATTTTATACAAAGACAGACCCTCATATTTTTAGGAACGACAGCATTATTAGAAGAGATTCTTTTGGATTTGTAACAGTTGATAGGTTCGGAAAATATAATTTTTTAAACAATGAAACTAAAATTAATAAGCAAAATAACAAAACCTTTTTTATACAAACACCGCAAAATGTTCCCTCTGGAGCAAATATTTTAAGAGAGTTTTATTTATTAAACGGTAATATCTCGCTTGTTGCTTATGAGTAAAAAAATATTGTTATTCTTAATTTTAATTATAGTATTGGCGTCCGGACTTAGATTGTGGGAATTGGGAAAGGTTCCTTCGTCTCCGGATTGGGATGAGGTAGCTTTAGGCTACAATGCTTATTCAATTATGCAGACAGGCAGAGACGAATATGGTAAATTTTTACCAATAATACTTAGATCTTTTGATGATTATAAGCCTGCTTTGTATGCATATCTTACAATTCCTTCAATAAGTATTTTTGGACTAAATGTAACCGCAGTTAGGTTGCCGTCTGCAGTATTTGGTATTTTGACTATTCTGGCAGTATTTTTTTTAGTAAAGGAATTATTCAAGAAAGAAAATATTGCACTTTTAACTTCCTTTCTTTTGGCGATTTCACCCTGGCATATTCAATTTTCTAGAGTTGCATTCGAGGCAAATGTTGGTGTTGCTCTAAATGTTTTTGGAATTCTTTTCTTCCTTAAAGCCTTTAAAAAACCATGGTTTTTGCTTTTAAGTAGTTTGATATGGGGATTGAGTCTTCACATATACCAAAGCGAGAAGGTTTTTGTCCCTTTGCTGATAGGTATTCTTTTACTTTCTTTTAGAAAAGAATTTTTAGCAATCGGTAAAAAATATATATACACAGCACTTATAATATTTGTAATTATTTCTATGCCACTAATTCATTTTACTCTGACCAACAAAGACGCACTTTCCAGAGCCAAAGGGGTTAGTATTTTCTCCAACACTTCAATAATTGAAGCAAATACAGAAAAAATCGCAAGAGATGGCATGAATAATGATATTTTGGGATTAGTTTTGGATAATCGCAGAGTAGAATTTGCAAAATATATTGTCGGAGGTTATCTAGCTCATTTAGATTTAAATTGGCTTTTTATCAAAGGGGATATTGCCCGTCATCATGCGCCAGGTATGGGGCTAATGTACCTTGTTGAGTTGCCATTTTTATTAATAGGAATTTACAGTTTGGTATTTGGTAAATTTGGTAAGACAACAAAGATGTTTATTGTATTGTGGTTTTTGATTGTACCCATCCCGGCATCAGTTACCAATGACGTTCCTCATGCTGTAAGAGCAATTAACTTTTTACCAGTTCTTCAGATATTAACAGCAATAGGGGTAATTTATGTATTAGAGAAAATTTCAAATTTCCAAATAAGATACTTAATATTTTCTTTATTTTTTATACTTTTTATATTTAATTTTATATATTATCTAAATCAATATTTTGTTCAGCAAAATTATTTTCACGCGAGATATTGGCAATATGGATATGAGGGAATAGTGGGTAATATTGTTTCAACTAAGAAAAATTATAATAAAATAATTGTTTCCAATACTGGAACAATGGACCAATCATATATGTTTTTTCTATTTTATTTAAAATATGATCCTCATAAATATTTATCAGAAGGTGGAACATTGACAGGAAGCATTGAAGGGAAGAATAAATTTGCCAATTTCGAGTTTAGGAAGTTTAATTACTATGAAGAAAAAGAAAGTAACATTCTGTTAATAGGATCTCCTTTTGATTTTCAAGAAGAATTTAGAGCTATACATAAAGTTAACTTTCCGGATGGCAAATTGGCTATAAAAATAGTTGAGAAATAATAATGAAGAGAATCCCGCAAAAAAAATCAATTATTAATTTACTCTATAAATATAGAAAATTTCTTTTGATTCTCGCTCTATTTATTTTCTCTTTTTCTTTAAGAGCTCATGATATGAATAATGACTATCCATTTGGATGGGATCAAGTTGATAATGCGTGGACTGCTAAAAATATAATTATTAATCACAAATTTCCACTGGTAGGGATGGTTGCTAAACAAAATACGGGATTTTTTATCGGACCAATTTACTATTACTTTATTTCTTTTTTTTATTATCTTACAAATCTTAATCCTATTGCTTTGCAGTATGTAGCATTGACTACGAGTGTATTTACTTTCTTTGTTATTTTTTTTATCACGAAAAAATTATTTAATTTCAAAGTTGCAATAATTGCATGTTTTATTAATTCCGTATCCTTTTTGGGGTACTTATTTGACACAGTTCAGTGGCCGGTTGCTTTTCTTCCAGGTATATCTCTTATCATTTTTTATTTTTTACTTAAAGTACTTAAAGGAAATATTAAATATATCCTGCCTTTAGCAGCTATATCAGGATTTGCTTTTCATATTCATTTTACAGCAATATTTTTTCCGATTATTATAGTTCTATGTCTTCCGTTTTTTCCCCGAAATAAAAAAACGTTTTACTACTTATTATTGTCTATTCCATTATTTCTAGTTTGGTTTATTCCCAATTTAATTTATCAATTCCAGCATAGTTCTCAGTTAAGTAATTTGTCTAATTATTTAAGTGTTTACTATCACGGGTTTCATCTGAAAAGATTTCTTCAGTTAACAAGAGATGGTTTAATTCAGTTCGATCCGTACTTATATTTTCAAGCGCTTAAGCCACTTAAGATTCTAGTAATTCCCCTTTTTTTATTCGTTTTTTTACGGAAAAGTATCTCAAGAGATAAGATGGTTTTTTCTTACTTAGTTTTAGTATTTTTCCTGGTACCCTGGTTGGTATTCTCAACTTATAAAGGAGAAATAAGTGACTATTATTTTTCTATCAATAGATTTATTGTTCTTTTTATTCTTTCATATTTAATATTTAAATTATTTTCCTTCAAAAATATGATAATTAAAATTACTGTTTTAGGATTTCTTATTTATTATTCTTATCTTAATTTAAACAGCATATTGCATTATGATGATGGAGGAGGTCTTAGGGAAAGATTCGAAAAGGTTAAGCCCTATGTCGAATCTAACCACAGAATAGAATTTCAAGAAGGAGCTGCGGAGTCATACATATATTATTACTTCATGAAGCAAAAAGGAGTGGAGGTTTATTAAATGAAAATTAATAAAAAAATGGAAATTATTCTTTTGGTTCTTATTATTGGGATATCTTTATTGTCTAGATCAATTGAAGTTTTGAATAAAAATTATATATTTGGTTTTGATCAGGGTAGGGATTATTTGGCTGTTAAAAGTATAGTTGTTGACCATAAGTTTACTCTTATTGGTTCTGAAGTCGGAGCAGGAGCAGCAGGGTTAAGCGGAATTTTCCAAGGACCGCTTCATTATTATTTTCTTTCCGTTCCATTTATTTTGACAAAAGGAGATCCCTATGGAGGATTAGTTTTGATGTTTTTATTAAGCATGATGAGTGTATTTTTTGCATATTTCTTTGGAAAAAAGATATTTGGTGTAATAGGGGGTTTGGTAATGGCATTTATTGTGACTTTATCTCCTATGTTTATAGCTCAAGCCCGTTTTGTATGGAATTCTAATCCTTCTACCCTATTCATTTTGCTCGCATTGTATTTTACGTATATGGGGTTAGGGAAGAAGAGCAGATACATATTTTTGTCCGCATTTTTTGCAGGTTTTGTTTACAACTTTCAATTTGCAGTCTCAATTCCATTATCAATTTCCATAATTTTATTTTATATTTTTATAGTTAAACTAACTGAGGTAAAGAAATATCTGATTTTGTCCTCTGGCTTTATTGTTGCATTTTTGCCTATGTTTCTTTTTGAGATAAGGCACGGCTTTATGGGAATAAGCGGTTTTGCGGCATATCTATTTGGTCCCAAAGATGGAGGATTGGGTTTGTTGCCATCGCAAAGAATTATTACGGATCATATAAGTTCGTTTTTCAATGCTTTTGTAGATGTTTTTCCAAAAAATATAATTTCTCCTTACATACTATTATTAGTAGTTTTGATTCCTGCAATATACTATTTCCGTAAAGAGAAAGAGACGCGTCTTAAAAAATTCATTAGATTTTTATTTTTACTTTTCCCAGTTCACTTTCTGGTTTTTCTATTTTTTAGAAATGCTATATGGGTTTATTATCTAATAGCTTTAAATATTACATACATGTTGCTTTTTTCTTATTCTGTCGCATCTTCTTTTAAGAAAAATAATCAAATTCTCAAAGTTTTTTATTTGATATTTTTGTTGTTTATTTTAATTAGAACACTGCCTATGCTTATAAATGTTTTTAATTATGACATTCGTGATTATGGCGGTACTGCTAAAATTAGAGGAAAAACTGACGCAATAGATTTTATATATGACGACGCTAAAGGAAAAAAATTTAGCCTCTTTATTTTTAGCCCCCCTATTTACACTTATCCTTATGATTATATTTTGTGGTGGCATGCGAAAGAAAAATTTGGCTACATGCCCGATAGCGTTAAAAAAGGAACATTTTATCTTTTGATAGAAAAAGATAATGATAAGCCCTGGAGACACAAAGGATGGGTAGAAACAGTTGTAAAAGAAGGTAATATAGTTTGGGAAAAAGAACTGGCAAGCGGTTTTGTTATTCAAAAACGGGTAGCTGAATAAATGAAAAAGATAGTTTCTTTCATTATTTTTATTGTTATTTTAATTTTGGGGTTTGGATTACGCGCGCAGGAAATGATATCTCATAATTTCCTGTTTCTTTTGGATCAGGGAAGAGACATGATGGCTGTTAAGGGCATACTATACGATAATCACATAACTCTTATAGGGCCGTCTACGAGTCTAAGAGGCATATTTCAAGGTCCTTTATGGTACTATCTTCTAGCTTTTTGTACGGGAATTTTTGGCGGTAATCCATGGGGTGGAATAGTTTTGATGGTCATAATAAGCATCTTAGTTCTTTTTAGTGTATATTTTTGGATGAAAAAGCTTTTTGGAGAAAAAGCAGGGATTATAACTCTTTTTCTTTTTGCCGTTTCTCCTGAAGCCACAGCCGCAGCAACATATGTCTGGAATCCTCACCCAATGTGGCTTCTTGTTGTAATATACATTTTTACTTTTTATAGCGCCATTTATAAATCAAATAAGTTTAATATAATACTCTGGCCTGTGATTGGTCTTATGTTTCATTTTCAAACTGCTCTAGCTGTCTTTATTTTATTTGCAACCATTATATATTTTCTGCTTTTTGAAAAAAAAGTATTAATAAATAAAAATTCTGTAATCGGTATTGGTCTTTTATTGCTTACGTTTTCCCCACAAATATTATTTGACATAAGACATGATTTCCTGATGTCTAAGTCAGCATTAAGCCTTATCGGCGGATCAGAGCGAGGATTATTTGTAAGCGGAGAAAAAAGCGGATACCTGGAATTGGTTCGAACGCATTTCGATTCTTTGTATGGTAATTTTAGATCCGCTTTTATAAATGACGGTTTTGCTAAATATATTCCTAGTCTATTTTTGGTCGTGATTTTATCCTCGATTTTATTGGCAATAAAAAAAATAAATGTTTTTCTAAAAAAAGAATCTGAATTTATATTATTTGTTATTAAGCTTTTTTTAATTATTGTTTTATTAACTTTTGTCTATCCTTTCCCCTTGCGTTATTGGTTTTTAACAGGTTTTCAATCATTCTATTTAATTCTTTTGGGGTTATTATTGAGCAAGTTTCTAGCTAATAGAATGGGTAAAGTTTTTATAATTTTGCTTTTGGTAATTTTAACTTTCTATTCTTTACAAAAAATTAATTTACTATACTTCAACCCGCCAAATGACGGCGGAGCAGAAAAAATAAAAGGAAAATTAAGCGCAATTGATTATATTTATAAAGATTCTAAAGGAAAACCTTTTGGCCTTTTGGTTTTTACTCCTGCGGTTTATACGGATGCATATGATTATCTCATATTTTGGTATGGAAAAAATAAATATGGTTACATGCCCAACAAAGACAAAAAAGGAATATTTTATTTGCTGATGGAAACCGATACGGCAAAGCCATGGAGCTACAAAGGGTGGCTTGAAACAGTAATAAAAACAGGTGATATATTAGAGACAACTACTTTGCCAACTGGATTAATTGTTCAAAAAAGAACAATATAATAAATGCGCAATATGTTTTTAAAAAAATACAAATATATTTTTATTATTATTTTCATATCGTTTATTGCAATTGCTGATCTTTTTATGCCGGGATTGCCGCTGACTCATGATGGTCAGGACCATGTTGCCCGTATTGCCAATTTTTATCAAAATTTATCAGAGGGGAATATAATTCCCAGGTGGGCGGGAAATCTGAATTGGGGATATGGGCATCCTATATTGGAATTTCTGTATCCACTGCCTTCATATTTAGCTTCATTTTTTCACTTTTTTGGACTTACATTGGTAGATAGTGTAAAACTGGTTTTTGGCGTGTCATTTATTCTAAGCGGTCTATCAATGTATCTTTTTGTTAAAGAATTGCTTAATGATAATAAGGCAGCATTGTTCGCAAGCGCGCTTTACATAATTGCTCCATATAGATTTGTAGATCTGTATGTACGCGGTGCCATTGGTGAGCACATTGCATTTATTTTTCCGCCACTTATATTTTATTTTCTTTCAAAACTTAGCAAGCGTTATTCTTTAGAATACCTCATTGGAGGAGCATTCTCATTTACCGGTCTAATTTTATCTCACAACGCAATAACACTGATGTTTCTGCCCTTGATAGTTCTATATATTTTTTATTTAGTTTTTCAGTGTTTTGATAAAAAATACTTTATACTCAGCTCTTTTGTTTTAATATTTTTTGGCTTTGTATTATCTGCTTTTTTCTGGATACCGGCATTTATAGAAGGAAAATATACTCTCAGAGATATTGTTACCTCGGGCGGTGAATACGCAAGAAGTTTTGTGGCTTGGAAAGATTTTTTTATTTCAGAGTGGAGTTATGGAGGAACAGTATCTCTTAGTAAGCAAATAGGTCTTATACACTGGATTGGAATTTTTGGGGGAATTATTTCGGTGTATATTTTACATAGAAAAAAGAATAAACTTTGGATATTGACTCTGGGAAGCCTTCTTATTTTAGGAATAACACTATTTTTAATGACCGAAACCTCCAATCCAATCTGGGAGGCAGTTACAACGCTTCAAAAGTTTCAGTTTCCATGGAGATTCCTTTCGGCTACGGTCTTTCTAAGCGCGTTGATGGGGGGAATTTTATTATCTTTAACTAAGGATACTTATAAAAAAGTAGTGTTATTAATATTTCTAGTAGCTTTATTGGTAATAAATAAAGATTATTGGCATACTCAGGGATTTTTAGAAAAGGAAGAAAGTTTTTATACCAATATCTATGATGGCACCACTGATACTGGTGAAAGTGCTCCTATTTGGTCAATAAGATTTATGGAAAAAAGACCAAAATCAAGAGTCCAAATAATAGAAGGAGTAGGAGAGATAAAAGAAATTAAAAGAAGTTTTACGAAAAGAGAATATCTGGTTGATAGCCAAAATAAAGTACGCATTTTGGAAAATACATTATACTTTCCGGGTTGGACTGTTTTGGTTGATGGTAGACGAGAAAGCATAGAATTTCAAGATCAAAACTACAGGGGACTTATCACTTTTAATGTAGATAAAGGAAGCCATAAGGTAAATATTATCTATGAAGAAACCAAAGTCAGGTTATTCGCAAATATTACCAGTTTCGTCAGTTTGTTAGCTGTAGGATTGATAATTTTTAAGAAATCAAAGGCTAAAAAGGGATATAATAATAACAAGTCTTATGGTAAAAGATAAAAGACAGGAATTATCGGTAGCTCTTGCGACATTTAACGAAGAAGAAAATTTACCGTTTTTATTAGATTCGGTTAAAGATTTGGCTGACGAAGTGGTTATAGTGGACGGTTCTTCCCTAGATAGAACCGTGGAAATTGCTAAAAAGTATGGGGCAAAAGTGATTGTGGTGGAAAATTTGCCAAACTTCCATATCAATAAACAAAAGGCAATTGACTTAGCAACTAAAGACTGGGTTTTTCAGTTGGACGCGGATGAAAGAGTCTCGCCAGAACTTGCAAAAGAAATCAAGGATAAAATTGTAAATTCCGTCAATGGTTATTGGGTCTCAAGAAAAAATTGGTTTTTAGGAAAGTTCCTTATGAAGGGAGGTCAGTATCCTGACTACACTCTTAGACTTTATCGTAAGGGTAAAGGTCGACTCCCTCAAATTCATGTTCATGAACAAGCTGAAGTTGTAGGTCATGTTGAATATTTAAAAAACGCTTTGCTTCACTACCCATATAAAAATTTTGCATCTTATCTTGTGAAATGGAATAGATATAACAATCTCTTAGCAACGCAGATTGAAGAAAGTTTGCAAAAGAAAAACCTTATTACGAAAGCAGTTTATGCAGTCGGATATTTGATAATAAAACCTATCCATTGGTTTTTAACAACATATATTAGACACAAAGGTTTTATGGATTTATGGCCGGGATTTGTTTTTTCTTTTTTTTCGGCAGTGAGGTTTCCTGTTGCTTATCTAAAGTATCTTAAAATTTTATGAAAAGTTTTTTAAAAAAACAAAAAATACAGTTTTATATTTTGGTAATAATTCTTCTGATGGGTGCATTTCTAAGGTTTTATAATTATCCATTCAGATATTCTATGGGAGAAGAAACAATTAGAGATGCCGTGATTGGCATTGAAGGAGCAAGGCAGCTGCAGTTCCCACTTACCGGTTCTTTTTCTTCTCTTGGTCCATTTACTTTCGGTCCGTGGTATGCCTATCAGCTGATTATTTTTTATCTTATTGTTCCTTCTGTATATTCTCCCTGGATGTATTTGAGTATTATTTCAGTTCTTTATATTTTTATAATGTATAAAATAGGTAAGATATTGGGAGGAGAGAATTTTGGATTAATCGTCTCTTTTCTTGCTGCCATTTCCCCTGCGCAAATAATTTCCGCGACACACTTAACCAGTCACAACAACACCAATTTATTTGCTGCCTTAGCAATTTGGTTTTTCTTGATTGTACTTTCTAAAAATAAGCCAAAATGGCTGAGTTTCTTATTGGGTTTTATTATTGGAGTTGGTATGAATCTTCATTTTCAGATGGCGGGATTATTGATATTGCCTTTAATCGTACTTATAAACAAAAGAAAATTATTAAGTTTTGTATATAGCGGATTGGGCGTAGTTGTTAGCTTTGTTCCCATGTTAATTTTTGAGATGAATAATCATTGGTTTACGACAAGAAACATCTTCTTTTATTTAACAGAGGGTAAAAACGCAATTTACGTTCCCAACAGGTGGCTATTTTATGTTAGGGATTTCTGGCCTGCTTTTTGGTCGGACGCTTTGGGAGTGCCCGTATGGTTTGGAAGTATAATAATAATTTTACTTGTAGTTTCCTTAACTTGGCTAGGATGGAAAAAGAAATTATCAAAGAATTTAATTCTGCTAATATTGTCGTTTTTGGTTAATTTTATTATGCTTAGATACTATTGGGGTCCAAGATTTTTTGGATACTTAAATTTCCTAAGACCATTTGTATTTATTTTTACTGCTTTTGCAATTATTAGTTTTAAATATAAAAAAATTTACATAGGGTTAATATTGCTTCCTTTTATTATTTTCTTTTCATACCCACGAATTGTATCTGAGCTTGCGCCGGATTCTTTTGGCAAAATTATCTACGATAAAATAGTTCAACTGGAACAAAAATACCCAAATAAAAATTTTATTCTGTTAACATGTTCAAAAAAGTATGATTCTTCCTATAATTCCCTAGCTTTTTCTATGCTATTTTCCTTAGAGCAAAAAAATAAATCTAGTGACAAGGGAATTAAAATTGCTCTTGAAAAAGACTGTGAATATCCAAAGAAAAGTGAGCGAATAGGTAATATGGGAAGCATTCCAATAATGGATTTTTCAAGTGCATCGAATTCTGCTATATTGGAAGCAGGCTGGAAACCACTGACATTTTCTAAAATGTATGATCAGTATGCGCGTTGGTGGTTTGAGTTGCAACCGTAATTATATTTAATATGAAAATACTTATAACAGGCGGAGCCGGGTATATCGGGAGCTTTACGGTCAAGGCGGCTATTAATAAGGGATATGAGGTTGTTGTTGTCGACAGTTTGGAAAGAGGAAATAAGGATGTAATAGACTCAAGAGCAACATTTGTTGTTGGAGATTTAAAAAATAAAGATTTTGTAACGAGTGTTTTTGCGGAACACAAATTTGATGCAGTGGTTCATTTTGCAGGATATATATCGATGGGAGAGTCCGTAGTTAATCCCTACATTTATTTTGACAATAACATAAATGGGTCTCTTAATGTTGTTGAGTGTATGGTGAAAAGTAATTGTAATAATTTTATTTTTTCCTCCACCGCAGGAGTTTATGGAAACCCAAAAGAAATTCCAATTTCAGAGAATAATCCAAAAAATCCAACCAATCCTTATGGAGAAAGTAAATTAATTGTTGAGAGAATTTTGTCTTGGTATCAAGAAACTCAGGGGTTAAATTTTGTAAGCCTCAGATACTTTAATGCCGCAGGAGCATCGTTGGACGCTCAAATGGGAGAGAATCATGATCCTGAAACCCATATAATTCCAAAAGCAATAAATTCTGTGTTGGGAAATAAGGAGTTCAGCTTGTATGGAGATGATTACAAAACAAAAGATGGAACTTGTATTCGCGACTATATTCATGTTATAGATTTGGCTTCGGCTCATTTATCGTCCATAGGTAAATTACAAAAAGAAAAAGGAGGGTTTTTTTATAATGTTGGAACGGGAAAAGGATATTCCAATAAAGAGGTTATGGGTATGATAGAGAGGGTCTGCGGAATTACTCTTAAAGTAAAAATTGAGAAAAGACGCCCGGGAGATGCAGATAGCTTGGTTGCTGATGCATCAAAGATTCAAGCAGAATTAGGATTTAACCCAGAACATTCGGATTTAGAAACTATTATAAAGACTGCTTGGGAATGGCATAAGCGGAATTTAAAATTAAAAATTTAGAATTCAAAATGATAAGATTCTTCAGGATAGCTGCATTTTCTATAATATTCATTTTTATAATAACAAATCAAGTTTTTGCACAATCCAGTTATGTTCTTCCTTATCCTTCAAGTATGCCAGGAGGTTTCGCATACAAGCTTCATCTTGTTTATGAAAAAATTTCAAAGTACTGGTATTTTGGGAGTCTTGGTCAATTCGAATATAATCTGAAAATGGCAGATAAGTATTTGGTTGAAGCGAAAACCTTATTCGATTACAAACAATACCTGTTAGGAGTGAAATCTTTGGAAAAATCTAGTTCTTATTTCAATCAAACTCTGCCCAGTCTTAGAAAATCAGAGGCAGAAGGTAAAAGTGTTTCTCAGAAGAGAATAATTCTGAGTGAAGCAGCTCTAAAACATATAGAATATTTGGAAGAAATAGACTTCGACACTCCTGATGTTTTCATCTGGGAGCCGGAAAAATCCTCTCCTATTAGTCTTCCCCTGAAAAAGATACTTATAAATGCTATTAATATAAGGAAAGATAATCAATGAAAAACTTCGTAGTGTTTTTATATATTTTATTCCTGTCTATATTTACCATTTTTTCTTATGTTTTTTTAGATCCGCATATTACTCAATTAAAAAACATATTCACGGATTTTTCATTTGATCAAAGAATTTTAACAACATTTTTCTACATTAGCTTGGTCGTAATTTTTTTCATTTTCTATAGTATTTTTATTTGGCTTACGGTTAGAAGAAAAATAAACACAAAAGATGTGATTAGGTTGGTAATAATTACTGTTCTAATTTTATTTTTTTCCTATCCGGTTATGCTTTCTTATGATATCTTGAATTACATCGCAACATCAAAAATTTCGTTTTTTTATCATGAGAACCCTTATGTTATTATGCCTATCGAAATTCCAGGTGATTCACTTTTTTCTTTTATGCACGCTGCAAATAAAATTGCTTTATACGGCCCATTTTGGATCTTAATTACAGGGATACCTTATTTCTTAGGTTTTGGCAATCTACTTTTGACATTATTTAGTTTCAAGATTTTTGTTACAGCTTTTTTTCTGGGTACAGGATTTCTGATTTGGAAAATATCAAAAAATATTCTCCCTGTAATTCTATTTTCCCTCAATCCTTTGATTGCAATAGAGACATTGGTGAGTGGGCACAATGATATTTTTATGATATTTCTTGTTCTTTTATCTTTTTTTCTTTTAATGAAAAAAAAGTTAGGTTTGGCGATTTTTTTCTTTACATCATCTATTTTAATAAAATATACAACATTATTTCTAATCCCTGTTTTTCTCTTTGTAGTTTGGAAAACAATTAAAAAATCCGAGATTAATTGGGACAAAATCTTTTATTATTCTTCTTTACTCATGATGCTTGGATTTTTTCTTTCACCCTTTCGGGAAGAAATATATCCCTGGTACGCCATTTGGTTTTTGCCTTTTGTTTTTTTAATTTCTAAAAAGAAAATGTTATTATATTTATCAATCTTACTTTCTTTTGGCCTGCTTTTTAGATATGTTCCATACATGTTCTCAGGTACTCATGCGGGACTTACTCCTCTTTTTAAATCAATTGTCACATTCGTACCTCCATCTCTAATATTGTTTTATTATATTTATAAAAAATTATGGGGAAAAATTTATTCTCGATAATAGCAGTTGCTTTATTTGCCGTAATTGCCGGATTTTCTCTTCTTAGGCCGGGATTGCCTCCGACACACGATGGAGAATATCATGTCATGAGATTTTATCTTTTTAACGAGTCAGTTAGTGATGGCAATTTATATCCTCGTTGGGCGTCACATTTAAATAATGGTTTTGGAGTGCCTTTGTTTAATTTTGTCTATCCACTGCCTAACTATGCCGCAAGCATTTTTCATCTTATGAGTATTAATTTCATTGATTCGTTCAAGATTAGTATGTTTGTAGCAACTATTATCGGTGGAATATTTTTTTATTTATGGTCTAAGGAATTTTGGGGTAAATTAGGAGGGATTGTTTCTTCGGTATTTTATACATTTTCTCCTTATCATTTTGTAGATACCTATATTAGGGGGTCTGTTGGAGAAGTATGGGCTCTTGGATTTTTCCCCGCATTTTTATGGGCTTATACAAGATTTGTTAAGTCCAAACAAAAAATATTTTTAGCATTTTCATCTGTATTTTTGGCACTAATAATATTTTCTCACAATATTTTAGCCTTGATGTTTTTTATTTTTTCCTTGTCTTATGTTGCCCTTTTAATTTATCAAGAAAAAAATAATAAGCAATTAATACTTGATACTTTGTATATAATACTTCTTGGTCTTGGTTTGTCGGCAATTTTCTGGCTTCCGGCTATTTACGAGACAAAATATGTAACAGGACTGCAAATTTTTAATGTTGCCTCTCATTTTCCAGATTTATACCAGCTGTTAATTCCTTCTTGGGGATCAGGTTTTAGCGGGGCTGGTTTGCAAAATGAACTTTCATACCAAATTGGAGTTGCGAATTTGTTGGCAATTTTTTTGAGTTTGATAGTAATTTTTTTTCAAATAAAAAGAAAAGATAAAAAAATCTCTCATTCTTTGTTTTTTTTAGTGTGGTTTATTTTTATTTTATTCCTCATGCTAGGAATATCAAAGCCCGTTTGGGAACTAGTTCCATTTATGAATTATTTCCAATTTCCATGGAGATTATTAAGTGTCGAGATACTTTTTGCTGCATTTTTGGCAGGAAGCATTTTCTCTTTTAAGATTAAAAATAATCTCGTTAATTTTTCTTTTGCTATTTTTCTAATATTTATTGCTGTTATTCTGGGAATAGGATATGCCAGACCTGCTTATTACATGTATAGAGATGATAAGTATTATATAAGTAGGTCCAATTTTATTGATGGAACAAATAGTCCTGGAAATGTTTTTAATACAATTTACTTAAAATCTATTCCTTCAAAAGAGAAAGAAAAAGCAGTTTTCATAAAGGGAAGTGGCAAAATTATTTTAGATAAAGCTAAAAGCAATTTTTATGCATTTACAGTACAAGCTGATATAAATTCTGAAATTCAGGTAAATCTAGCTTACTTTCCAGGATGGGAAGTTTACATCAATGGTAAAAAGGAACCCTTAAAACCGACTCAGAATGGCCGTTTTACTTTTCTGGTTCCTAGGGGAAAAAATAAAGTTGAGATAATTTTTAAGGACACTTTGGTAAGAAAAATTTCTACACTTATTTCTCTGGCTTCTTTGGGGTTTGTGATGGCTTTGTTAATAAATAAAAGGTTTGTTACAATTAGAAAATGAATATTGCACTTGACATGTCTCCTCTTAAAAGCGGACATTACTTACAACACAGAGTAAGAGGAACGGGATTTTATTTACAAAATTTACAAGCATCTCTTGAAAAATATTATCCTGAAAATAAATATGTCTATTTTGGCAGGGGGGATTCACTAAAAGGAGACATTGATGTCGTTCATTATCCTTATTTTGAGCCATTCTTCCTAACGCTTCCGCTATTTTCTAAAAATAAAAAAATTGTTACTATTCATGATTTAACTCCGTTAGTTTTTCCAGAGCATTTCAAGCCAGGGTTAAAAGGCAATCTGAAATGGCAGATTCAAAAAAAAATTCTTAAAAATGTAAATGCTATAATTACTGACTCCGAATCTTCTAAGAGAGACATCATTAAATATGTTGGTATTGACTCAGCAAAAATTAAAGTTGTATATTTGGCTGCGGGCTCTAAATTCAAAATTCTTAGTTCTAAAGAAAAAGTGGAGAATGTTAGAAAAAAATATGGTCTTCCTGAAAAATTTATACTTTATGTTGGAGATGCAACATGGAATAAAAATTTGCCAAGACTAATGGAAGCTTCTTCCAAGATTAAAGTGCCTCTTGCAATGGTAGGTAAAGCTCTAATCGATAAGAAAATTGATGCTAAGAATGCATGGAATAAAGACTTAGCAAAAACTCAGGAAATGGCAGAGAAAAGCAGCAATATTTTTCGTCTCGGTTTTGTTCCTTCAGAAGACTTAGTGGCATTATATAATGCGGCGACTCTTTTTATCATGCCTTCTATTTATGAGGGTTTTGGATTACCGATTCTTGAGGCAATGAGCTGTGGATGTCCCGTTGTGACATCAAAGGGAGGGTCTTTAGCGGAGGTAGCAGGTGAAGCAGGAAAATATATTGATCCTTATGACAGCAGTAGTATTGCGAAGGGAATAAATGATGTGTTTAGTAGTTTGAGTTTACAGAAAGAACTTTCAAAAAAAGGAATAATTCAATCAAGAAAATTCACATGGCGTAAAACTGCTGAAGAAACAATGGATGTATATAGAAGTGTTACGACTTTAAAATAACTTCCGCAACTTTTTCTCCTAATTCTACCGCATAATTTGTTCCTCTATCCCAAGGATAGACTTGCTGTATATTTGCGAGATAGACATTCTTAAGAGGAGTTTTAAATGCTGGAATAATTTTTGAATAATTAATTGGGATGATAGGTTGAGCAAAAGGAACAGAAAAAAGATGAGTTTCTATGATGTTTGATTTATATTTTTTATTTATTTTAGTAAGTAAAGGATCATATTTTTTTAATAGGTCTTCTTTTTTCATTTGCATGAAGGGATGATTATGGGGTAAATAATTCCCAAGATATACAAGGTGTTCGTTATTGTAATATTTTTTTTCCATAAAGTTTGTGTGCTCAACAATTGCAGTAAGCGGATAATTTAAATCGCAAATATTTAACCAATAGGTATTATCTTGAAAGAAAGGTTTTTTTAGTCGAAGAAGAAGATTTATTGCACCAAGCCCTTTGAAACTTAAGAGCTTTTTCTTATAATTATTTGGTAGTTGTGGTGTAATTTGCACAAAGAGATATGATGGTAAGGTTACTATTACCTTATCAAATATTGATTGACCAATTTTTATCTTTTTATTTTTTTGAATAGTAATTTTTTTTACCTCGGTATTGAATAAAACTTTTCCTCCCCTTTTTAGAATAGTAGATGTAGCAGCATTTGCGAATTTCAAAAAGCCACCTTTTGGATAAGCTAAAAATGGTGTTCGTTTAGTTATACGCGCCCAGAACCAAGCAAGCGAAATATCATTTATAAATGGACCAAATTTTTTTATAAGAAGAGGTTCCCACAAGGTTTTGTATGATTTTTTTCCCATTATTTTAGGTAAAATAACAGAGGCTTTATATTGCTCAAGAGGTTTCCAAAAAGGATTATATTTCAATAAAGCTATAGTTAGTCCCATTCTCAATCTTTCTAAAAGTGTAAGTTTAGGAAATTTTAATACATCAGAAGGAGAGTCGAGTTTGTAGAAATTACCGTCAACATACACAGATGTTTTTGGTCTTTTTATTGCCACATCAAATTTTATTTTTTTGGCCAGATTCAGTATTTTATCATCATTTGTAAACCAGTGATGATAATGTTTTTCAAGGCTCCATTTCCATTCCGGATTATTAAATCCAAGCGCAAGACCGCCCGGGAGTGAATCCCTTTCAAAAATAGTAACCTTATGCCCGGCTTTAAGAAGTTTTAGGCTGGCAGCAAGGCCAGTAAATCCTGCTCCTATTATGGCTATTTTCATGGTAGAATATTATATGTGCTCTGCTAAGGAAAAAGCAAATGAAAAATAGAGTTCTTACAATAGCAAAAAGTTTTTTAAAACACGAATTAGTAAATGGAAGCATTTATATTTTTCTAGGCTCCATAATTGCTAACATATTCAATTTATTTTTTAGTCTTTTCATGAGCAGAAACTTAACAGTCGAAAATTTTGGTGTCCTTACGAGTGCGGTTTCCTTAGTTATGCTTATGGTAATTCCGGTAGGATCAATAATTCCAACAATTGTGAGTTTTGCAGGATCTCACTTTGCAAAAGAAGATCATGGATCTGTTAAGGCACTTTTTTTTAAAATTATAAAACCCCTTCTTGTTATAAGTTTTATTGTATTTTTTTGTTTTATTGTATTCGCCGGATATATAGGAGATTTTTTCAAGATTACAGATCAGTCGCTAATTGTAATAGTTGGAATTATTGTCGCATTTGCATATATAGGAACAGTTGGCAGCGGTTTACTTCAGGCAAGATTGGCTTTCAAGTATATTTCTTTTTCAAATCTTATTGGAGCTATATCAAAATTTGTTATTGGAGTTGGATTGGTCCTCTTGGGTCTTGGTGTAAATGGAGCGATGTGGGCAGTATTTATTTCGGGATTAATTCCCTCTATTCTTGGTTTTATTTATCTTAAATTTGTTTTTATAAGTAGGATTAATAAGGCAAGTAAAATAAATTTTAAAACCATAATCTCATATGGTGTACCTTCGTCTCTTGCAACACTGGGATTAACATCTTTAATTTCAACAGACATTTTGCTTGTAAAACACTTTTTTGATCCCTTACAAGCCGGAGTTTATGCAGGATTGTCTTTGGTTGGAAAAGTGATTTTTTTCTTTACTGCCCCCATTGGGAGTGTAATGTTTCCGCTTATTGTAAAAAAACATGCTAATAGTGAAAGCTATAATAATATCTTTAAAATGGCAATTGTCATGGTGCTTATACCTTCTGTTTTTATTTCTATATTTTATTTTCTGTATCCTGACTTGTCGATAAGTTTTATAATTAAAAATGTAGCCTATAAATCTGTTTCCGGTTTATTGGGTTTATTCGGAGTATTTATAACAATTTACTCTTTAATTACTCTTTTTGTATACTATTTTTTATCTATAAAAAAAACCAATGTATATATTCCGGTCATTATTGCAGCTCTAAGCCAGTTATTGTTGATAATTTTTTATCATGGGTCTCTTTTTATGGTTGTTGCAATATCTCTTTTAGTGGCATTAATTCTTTTTGCAACTCTTGTAATTTATTACATAAAAATTTATTCTGAACATATAACATTAGATATTAAATAATATGGCAAGAGAATTTAATATCTGGTAACATTGATTTATTATGGAATTTATAACTCTAGCAAATAAAGATAAAGTAAGTCTTGTTAAGGATATTTTGGTGCATCCTCTTAAGGTAAATAGAGATGAGTCGGGAATATTGATTGAAACATTGAGAACTGATTGGAAAGAAATTTATGGCGAGAATAGGAAATTTGCAATGCAATATTTCTCGGTTACTGCAAGAGGAATAGCAAGAGATGAAACAGTCTGGCATTTTCATTCTCAACAAGAAGATAGATTTTTACTGGCACAAGGAGAAATCGTAGTAGCTGTTGCTGATTATAGAAAAGACTCGGAAACATTTGGACTCCTTAATCTTTTTCATATGAAGGTAGACATAGATCCTTATATTCTTTTAATTCCCAAGAGTACGCTTCATGGATTTCTGGTTGTTTCCCATACTCCTGCTGTATTGTTAAATTTCCCAACATTGTTATATAATCCTAATGAAGAACAGCGTTTGCCTTATGATGTGGCAAAGATAAAAAATAGCGAAGGGTCTTTATTTGCATGGGATCAGGTTCGCAGCGAATTTAGCCTCAAATGAATTCCCAGAAAACACACTTCCCTAATTTAAAAATTGAAGTTTTATCAATAGGAAAGCATAAGAATGATTCGTCTTTGAATGAAGACGGATATGTAGTAACCAAAAACACTTTTGCGGTTATTGATGGGTCTGCGCCTCGTGTTGATTTGAAATTTGAAGGGAAAAGCACTGCTAGATTCGCAACTGATGTAGTAAGAGAGGTTCTTTTAGTAACATCTCCACATGTTAACGGAAGAGAGCTAGTTACGGCAATTACGCTTAAACTTAATAAAGAAATAGACAGAATTGGCATGAGAGATATTATTCGAAAAGCTAAAGAAGCTAGTCCTGCAGCATTGTTTATTTCAGCAAGAATAGTTGGGGAAAAAATAATAATTACGGCTTTGGGAGATGTTTCATGCAGGATTAATGGTAAGGTTATTCATACATGCTATTTTAAAACAGAAGAATTAATGACTGCAAAAAGAATTCAGGCAATGATAAATGCCAAAGACAAAAATCCACTTGTTTCCGATGAAGAATTACAGACAATCGGAAAACTGGCAATACAAGAAGATTTAAAAGAACAGGTGAGAAAATATTTCAACAATTCTGACAGCGAATTGGGTCTAGGGATTATTAACGGAGAGAATGTACCGGATAAATTCATAAAAACATACACTTTTAATTTAAAGGATATAAGAACATTGGAATTATTTTCAGACGGGTATTTTATTTTACCTAAGACTGCAAAAATTGCATCATGGGAAAAGGCATTCTTTTTGGGAGAAAAAGAAGATCCTCTAAGATGGAAAAAGTATCCTGCTGTTAAGGGAGTTATGAAGGGCATGTATTCCGATGACAGAACGATTTTAATAGTATATAATAAGGCATAAATTTCCTTCCGTTATGAAAAGATTGCCATTGGTTTCCGTAATTATACCAACCAAAAACTCCGAAGAATTTTTGGAAGATTGTCTGGAAAGTATCAAAAACCAAACATATAAAAATCTGGAGATTATTGTAGTAGACAATAATTCAACCGATAAAACTAAAAAAATAGCACTTAAATATACGGAATTAGTTTTTAATAAAGGCCCGGAGCGTTCCGCTCAAAGAAATTTTGGAGCAAGTAAATCAAAAGGAGATTATTTTCTTTTTATAGATAGCGATATGGAATTATCAAAAAAAGTTGTGGAAGAATGTGTTAATAGGATTCAGAAGTCAGGCGGAATAATAGTTCCGGAAAAAGACATGGGAGAGGGGTTTTGGGCAAAGTGTAAGGCATTGGAAAGAAGTTTTTATATAGGGGTTGATTGGATCGAAGCAGCAAGATTTTTCTCAAAAGAAGTATTCAACAAATTTAAAGGATATGATGAGACTCAAACAGGAACAGAGGATACTGATTTCCCGCAAAGAATAAAAGATGAGTTTGGGGAAAATTCAATTGTGAGAATAAATAGTTTTATTTATCATCATGAAGGCAAGCTATCTCTCTTTGATACTCTAAAAAAGCGGTTTTATTATGCAAAGACAGCTAGTATATACACAACCAGAAAATCAAGCGAAGAATATTATAAAAAACAATCAAGCATTCTGGAAAGATATAAATTATATTTTTCCGATCCCAAAAAATTATTCAAAAACCCGTTTTTGGGCCTGGGGGTGCTTTTTATGAAAACTCTCGAATTTAGCGTATGGGGTATCGGATATTCTATTTCTAAATTTTTTAGGGTATAATTGTTAATGCAAATGATAAAGCTTATTAAATCAACCTTTTATAATGAAGAGGCAACAAAAGATGCTTTGTGTAAATTCATTAAAAAATCGGAAAAACTTAGTATCGGAAAAGAATGTGCAAATTTTGAAAAATCTTTCGCTACTTACCAAGGGAGAAAACATTGTATTCTTGTAAATAGCGGTAGTTCGGCAAATCTTGCACTTATTCAAGCGCTTCTTAATTTGGGAAAAATAAAAAAAGGAGATATGGTAGGTTTTTCTTCTTTAACATGGGCAACAAATGCGATGCCTCTTATTCAGCTCGGACTTGATGCCATACCTGTTGATGTAGAGCTTGATACTCTTAATGTCTCAAGCGAGACTTTGTTAAGAGTGCTTAAGAGATACCCAATAAAAATGCTTTTTATAACTAATCTCTTAGGTTTTTGTGATGATCTAGATGTTATAGCTCGAATCTGCAGGGAGAAAAAAGTTCTTTTGATTGAAGATAATTGTGAATCGTTAGGCACAGAGTACAGGAATAAAAAGTTGGGTAATTTTGGTCTTGCCAGCACATTTTCTTTTTATGTTGGTCATCACATGTCAACAATAGAGGGTGGAGCAATATGCACGAATGATAATAATTTGGATACTATGCTTCAAATGGTTAGAGCGCATGGATGGGATAGGAATTTGACAGCGGAAAAACAGCTTAAGATAAGAACTAAATACAATATTAATTCTTCATTTTATTCAAGGTACACATTTTATGATTTGGGATATAATTTAAGAACGACTGAGATAAATGGTTTTCTTGGAAATAATCAGTTGAAATACCTACCAAAAATTGTTAAGTTGAGAAGAGACAATTTTATATTACTTGCCAAAAAGATATATGCGAAAATAGATAGATATTACCCAATTAAATATGATCATATAGATTTTCTTTCCAATTTTGCTTTTCCAGTTATTTGTAAATCCCGAGCAATTCGTGACGAACTTGTTCGAAAGTGCGAAAATAAAATTGAGATCCGGCCTATTGTTGGAGGAGATATGACCATTCAGCCTTTTTTTCGTAAATATATGAAAAAATATTTACATGTTAATCCTAGCTCAAACGCAAAATTAGTCCATGAACAAGGGCTATATTTTGGAAATAATCCAGAGCTTACGAAACAGGAAATGCAAGAAATTATTAATGTTTTTACCGCTTAAATATGATCAAAAAAAAATCTCAAAATTTTTGGAAAGGTAAGAAAGTTCTCGTTACGGGCGGAGCAGGATTTATTGGGAGTCGAGTGGTTGAGAAATTGGTTGAAAGAGAAGCAAGAATTTCGGTATTAGATAATTTTCAAACCGGTAAAATCATTAATTTATTAAAGGTTAAAAATTTAATAGAAATAATTAAAGGTAATTGCAAAAATGACCGTGATGCTTTTGATGCCTGTAAGAATAAAGATATAGTCATGAACTTGGCTGCCAGAGTAGAGGGAATTGAATTTAACAAGACACATCAAGCAACTATGATGAACGAGAATTTGCTTGTTGGAGCTGTTATGCTGGAAGCTGCGAGAAAAGCCAATGTAGAAAGATTTTTAGTTGTTTCTTCGGCGTGTGTTTATCCACGCGAGTGCTCTGTTCCAACGAAAGAATCGGAAGGATTTGTTTCCGAACCGGAGCCGGCAAATGGCGGATATGGATGGGCAAAAAGGATGAACGAAAAACTTGGAGAATATTATGCGCAGGAATTTGGCATGAAAGTTGGGATTGTCAGACCGTATAATTGTTATGGTCCCCGAGATCATTTTAAGCCTCAACCAACCCATGTTGTTCCAGCATTGATCTCCAGAGTGATTAATGGTGAGAATCCTGTAAAAGTCTGGGGAACGGGTAACCAGACAAGGGCATTTTTACATGTTGATGATCTAGCCGAGGGAATGATTCTTGCAATAGAGAAATATCCGGTTGCCGATCCAATAAATTTGGGTACGGACGAGGAGATTTCAATAGGAGGTCTAGTTGAGAAAATTATAAAATTAAGTAGAAAAAATCTTAAAATAAAATTTGATACAACCAAGCCTGATGGAAGTATGAGACGCAATAGTGACAACAGTAAAGCGCAAGACAAGATTGGGTTTACTGCAAAAACTTCATTGGATGAGGGCTTATTGAGCACAATCGAGTGGTATAAGAAAACATATTGTTAATTATGAAATTTGTTAAAAAAATTAAGCCTTTTCATGTAGATGCGCGTGGGGAGATGAGTCATCTCTTGGATAATATAAGCAATATTACCAGTGTCTTATATATTACCTGTAAGAAAGGTGCAATTAGGGCAAATCATTATCACAAAAAAGATACACATCATTCTTATATGGTAAATGGCTCAATGGAATATACCTATAAAGAGCTCAAAATTCAAAACTCAAAGCTCAAAACTATTATTGTTCGTGTTGGAGAAATTGTAGAAACACCTCCGATGATTATGCATGCAATGAGATTTTTGGAAGATTCATCTTTCATAGTTTTAACTACTGAATCGCGTGATCAAAAAAAATACGAGAAAGATACTGTCCGCGTAAAGCTGATTTGATTTATGCAAAATTATCCTTTAATAAAAAAAATTGATAGCTGTAGGGTTTGTAAAGCAAATAATTTCACAAAAGTTTTTTCTTTTGGTCCTACTCCTCTTGCAAACGCATTCTTAACAAAAGAGAGAGTTGATCGGGAAGAATATTTTTATCCCCTTGATGTATTTTTTTGCAATAATTGTAAATTTCTGACTCTTGGACATGTCGTTTCCCCTGTTGAGCTTTTTAAAGACTATGTATATGTTTCCTCAACATCTCAGGTTTTTATAAGTCATTTTAGGACATTTTCGAAAGAAGTTTATGAAAGATTTAAACTTATGGAAAAGTCATTGGTTGTGGATATTGGAAGTAACGACGGAATTCTTTTAAAACCGTTTAAAGATCTTGGGATAAAGGTTTTAGGCATAGAACCAGCATCTAAAATTGCAGCATTGGCAAGGAAAAAAGGTATAGAGACCATATCTAAGTTCTTTAGTGTACAACTTGCAAGGAAAATTGTAAGTCAGTATGGGCTTGCAAAAATTGCAACTGCTACAAATGTCTTTGCTCATATAGATGATTTGGACGAAGTAATAAATGGTTTAGATATTTTATTGGAAAAAGATGGGGTATTTATTATGGAAGCGCCTTATCTGGTAGATTTTCTGGAAAAAAGATATTTTGATTTAGTTTATCACGAACATTTGTCTTATTGGTCTGTAAAATCACTTATCACTTTGTTTAAGCGTTTTGACATGGAAGTATTTGATGTTCAAAAAGTTGCAGTTCATGGAGGAACAATCAGAGCTTTTATCGCAAAGAACGGTATTTATAAAAAAACAAAAAGTGTAGAAAAATTTCTTGCTTTGGAAAAAAAATATAAGCTTGAGAAAAAGGAAACTTATTTACAATTCGAAGAAGAAGTATTGGCAAACAAAATAAAATTATTAGCCCTTCTTCGAAAGATAAAGTCTGAGAATAAAAAGATTGTTGGATATGGTGCTCCAGCAAAAGGAAATACTCTGTTGAACTATTTTAGTATTGGTCAGGAATTTTTGGACTACATAATTGATGACAGTTCGTGGAAACAGGGATTATACTCGCCCGGCAAAAGAATTCCTGTTGTATCTTCTAGTGTTCTTAAGGATGATAAAGTTGACTATATTTTAATTCTTGCTTGGAATTTTGCCGAAAGCATAATGAAAAATAATGCTGATTTTTCAAGAAAAGGCGGACGCTTTATTATTCCGGCTCCAACACCGGTAATTATTTAGATATGAAAAGAACTATTGTTAAGGAAGACATGTATTTAATTGCAGAGGCCATAAAAAAAGAAGGTAAAAAATTGGAAGGCAAGACTCTTTTGATTTCAGGAGGAGCAGGATTTATTGGAAGTTATATTCTTGCTACAATTCACGAGCTTAACGAAGAGTATTTTTCAAAACCATGTCGGGTTATTTCAATAGATAATTTTATTACGGGGAGAAAAAGAAGAATTGTTGAGGAAATAAAAAGTGATTATTTTACATTTATTGAGGCAGATGTTACAAAACCTTTAGATATAAAAGGTAGGGTTGATTATATTATCCATGCTGCCGGGTTAGCCTCCCCTGTTTATTATCAGAAGTATCCGCTGGAGACAATAGAAAGCGCTATCTATGGTGTTAGGAATCTTTTGGAAATTGCTAAGCTTAAGAAATCAAAGAGCTTTCTTTATTTTTCTTCCAGCGAAATTTACGGAGACCCTGATCCAAATTTTATTCCAACCCCGGAAACTTATCGAGGCAATGTCTCCGCTATCGGTCCGAGAGCTTGTTATGATGAATCAAAGAGATTGGGAGAAACAATTTGTATGGTTTTCTACGAAAAATATAAAACACCCATAAAGATTGTAAGACCATTTAATGTTTTTGGCCCCGGGATGCTGCCCAATGACTACAGAGTTGTTCCTATGTTTATAAGCAATGCATTGAAAGGAAGGCCACTTCCGGTTCACGATAAAGGAAACCAAACCAGAACATTTTGCTATATTTCCGATGCGATTGTAGGATTTTTAAAAGTTTTGCTTTCTAGCAAAAGCGGTGAAGTTTATAATGTTGGCAATGAGAATGACGAAATCAATATGATGAAGTTAGCGATGATAATATCTGATTTATTTAAAAATAAAGTTGAAGTTCATACAGTGAAATATCCGAGTACATATCCTCAGGATGAACCGAAAAGAAGATGTCCCGACTTAACAAAAATTAGAACAAATTTGAGTTATAAGCCTAGTGTTAGCTTAAGACAGGGATTGAGCCGCGTAATCAAATGGTACAAGGAAGAGTATGGATTATGACCACATTGGCATTGGTAGGCAAAGGTCGTTGGGGAAAAAACTATATAAATACTATTAATAATCTTTCCTCCTGTGAATTGCCTGATAATTTTATAAAGACCTCAAATTACAAAGACTTATTTGCTTTCGATAATATTCAGGGGGTTATTATTGCTACTCCTTCCTCTACTCACTTCAAAATCGCCAAAGAGTTCCTAGAAAAAGGTTTTAATGTTCTTATAGAAAAACCCATGACAACTAACTATAAAGACGCTCTAGAACTTTCTAGGATTGTAAAAGAGCATAGAAATATTGTTATGGTTGGACATATTTATCTCTATAGCCCTGCCTTTTTGAAGGTAAAAAAGTTAATTAAATCAATTGGTCGCATAAAATACATCTTAACCGAAGGCATGAATTATGGACCGATAAGATCTGATGTCTCCGCTCTTTGGGATTGGGGGCCTCATGATGTATCAATGGCAATAGATTTGTTGGGATCCTTGCCTGAAGAGGTTAGTGCCAGCGGCTTAAGCCATGTTCGTCCGGGCACACAGCTTTATGACATGTGTAATTTAAAACTTAAATTCGTAAATGATGTTTATTGTTTTGTAAATATAGGTTGGCTGTCTCCTATAAAAAAAAGAAATATGACAATTGTTGGAGACAATAAGACAATAGTTTTTGATGATACAATTGAAAAAAAAGTGGCTGTTATTAAAAATTTAAAAAACAAGAAAACTGATTATCCGTCTTTTCTTAAAGATTCACCTTTAAGGCTTGAAATATCAAATTTTGTTGATCAAATCAAGAATAGAGAAAAGAATTATTCCAGCTTGAAGATGGGTTTGGATGTCGTAAGGGTATTGACCGCTTGCGAGAAATCTATGAAGCTGAATGGAAAAATTATAAAAATAAATTAACTTAATCATAATGAATATAAATCAAAAAATTATAATTGTAACTCATGAGATGTTTTATGGGGTTCCCCATGCTCTGAGAGATTATTTATTTAATAAGAAGATTAAAAAATTAACTTTTATTGGACATCCTTTGATAGATCAAATGACAGATAAGAGAAAATCGGCAATTATTGTATATGAAAACGGTAGAAAGGTTTTTGAAAAACACATCACTCGCAATATGTTTGGGATATCGAGTTATATATTAGATTTTTTATTAACAACTTATTGGATTATAAAGCAAGGAGAAAAGTATGATATGTTTATTGGGATTGACGCTCTCAATTCAGTTTCTGGTCTCTTACTTAAAAAAATAGGAAAAGTGAAGAAAGTTATTTTTTATGCTATGGACTTTCATCCTGCAAGATTTAGTAATGGTTTTTTAAATTTTTTATATCACAAATTGGAAGAGATATGTTTGAAAAATTCTGATGAAATTTGGAATGTCTCTCCCAAAATTGCGGAAGGCAGAGAGAGATTTCTTCATATCTCCCAAATTGATTATCCCCAAAAAGTTGTAAATTCAGGAATATGGAATGATAAGATAAAAAAATTTCCATTTGATAAAGTTAAAAAACATCAGTTGCTCTTCTTGGGACATGTTTTAGAAAAACAGGGATTGCAAATGGTTTTGGAAGCAATTCCTACCATTGTTAAAAAAATTCCTGATTTTAAATTTATGATACTTGGAGGCGGGGAATATGAAAATAATCTAAAAGACTTAACGGAAAAATTAAAAATTCAAAAATATGTAGAATTCAAAGGATGGATAAAGGATAGGAAAATCATAGATACAACATTAGGAGAAAGTGCAGCAGCAATAGTCGTCTATGTTCCGGAGAAAGAGAAAATACACAATTTTTCTTATTATGGTGATCCAATAAAAATTAAAGAATATCTAGCATCAGGCTTACCAGTGATTTTAACTGATGTTCCGCATAATGCAAAGGAAATCGAAAGAAGAAAATGTGGCATTGTTGTTAATTATGAAAAGGAAGACATAGCGAGCGCGGTTATCAGAATTTTAAGTGATGAGAAGGAATTAAAAAATTATAGAAATAATGCATTAGCCTATGCCAAGGAATATGATTGGAATGTTATATTTTCTAAAGTGTTGAATTAAGTCTATGGACAAGTTTTATTATAAAAATATTTTTCTATATTCCAGTCTGCAATTTGTAGGTAATGTCGAAGAATATTTTGTGCAACATTCCGAAAAACTTGTTGCTTTTATTTGCATGCCCAGACAACAGCACAGAGATAATTTTATCAGGCTATATAAGAAGGGAAAATTGGTAGAGGACAGAAGAATTATATTGTCCAAAAATATATTTCTTTATTATTCCTTATGGTATTTTTATCATGTCTTTTTTATATTTAAATATTTTACGATTCATGAAAAGTTTGCGATTATAACATACCATCCATACCCACTTTTTGGGATGTCTATTCAAAAACTATTTAGAAATTTTGATGTTGTTTATTGGAAAGGAGATTATTTCCCCCCCGTAAAACTAGCTTTAATATTGGTTGAAAAAATAAGTAAATTCTATGAGAGGAGAGTTAAATATGTAATTTATTTAACTGATTTGGTGAATAAAAAAATGAATGGTGAGGTGCTTAATACAAACACACATAGAACAGTTATGTTAGGAATAAAACCTAAAAATATTCAGAGAAAATTTGACAAAGATAATTTTTGCATCCTGTTTGTTGGAGTAATTAAAGAAGCCCAAGGGTTAAGTTTTTTGTTTGATTTTCTGAAAGTTAACAGGGATTGTTCGGTTAAGATAATTGGTATGGGTAGTGAGGATCTATATAAAAAATATCAAAAAATAATAAAAAATTATAAAATAGAAAATCAAGTTTATTTTCCAAATAGATTTTTTGAAGATAAAGAGCTTGAGGAAATTTCCAAATCATGTCAGGTAGGTATAGCGCTTTATGATACCGGAGAATTAAGCTCAACATACTACACGGATCCTGGCAAGGTAAAAACATACGCTTCTCTTGGTCTGCCAATTATAATGTCCAATGTTTCAGCTGTCGCTCCTTATATAGAAAAATTTCATTGTGGTCTTTTAATTAACCGAGATACTAAGGAAATAGGAGCAGCTCTTTTGGAAATAAAAAATAATTATGATAAATATTTGAGAGGATTAGAAAAATTCAATAAACATTTTTCCTACGAGTCGTATTACAAAAGATCTTTTAATTTTTTAGAGAAAATATGACTTCAATGCTTAATAAAAAAGAGCCGGTAAGCATAATCATGCCAATGAGGAATTCTTCAACTACAGTTAATTCTGCTTTGGATAGTATTGAGATGCAAGAATATCCAGTTAGAGAAGTAATCGTTTTGGATAATGCTTCATCTGATAATTCAGTAGAAATTGTTTTGAATTATGCAAAAAAATCAGAAATACCCATTCGTATTATTAAACGTAAGGAAAACATGGGAGTTGGGGCAAATTTTAATCAAGGGGTAAAAGAATCAAAATCGTCGACAATAGTACTGATGCATTCGGATTGTTCGCTGCCTTCAAAAGAAGAGTTAGAAAGATTAGTAAGGCCATTGACAGATGATTTTGCAGTCGCAACATACCCTACTATTTTTCTTTTGGAAAGTGTCTGGAAGAATTATGGATTTTGGGAGAAATACTTTTTTGCCCGTCAGGCAGGAACAAATATAGCCGGATTTACAACTAAATTTGATGCTGTTAAGCGGGATGTATATCTAAAACTAGGTGGATTTGATATGAAAAATTTTGGTATGGGAGGAGAAGATTCGGATTTGTTAAATCGTCTGAAAAAAATGGGAAAAGTAGTCAAAAGTGAAGCAAGGGTTACTCACTTACAGTATTTGGGAAAAGGTTATTCTTTCGATAAATTACTTGCCAAGCAAAAATCATATGCAAAGACTTTTGGAAGAATAATACGAATGAGAGGAATTTCACTTATTAATAATGGGCTAATTTTGTTAGCAAAACCCGGTTTGGCAATTTTGCCTTTCTTGCCAAACTTCCATTACCCCGGTATATTTCTTATTATTTTATATTCGTTTTTGTATACGAAAAAAATGTTTACGACGAAATCTACATTACAAGATCCAAGAATATTTATCCTACCATTTTTAAATATTTTTTCTCTTTATTATGAAACATTTTGGATAATAGAGTCTTTTCTATTTGGAAAAAATAATATAGAATAATACCCTATGGAACAAAGAGTGCTTATCACTGGAATTACAGGTTTTATTGGTTCTCACATGGCGGATTATCTTTTAAAAAAGAAAGCTAAGGTATATGGGCTTAAGCGTTGGAATTTATCAAGACTTAGAAATGTCAGACATATTCTTAATCAAATAGAATTTTCAGATTGTGATTTGACTGATCCAATTGCAATTCAAAATATAATTAAAAAGATAAAGCCGGATAAAATATTTCATTTTGCTGCGGAAAGCTTCGTAAGTCCTTCATGGGTTCATCCAAGTCATTATATGGATGTTAATTACAAGGGAACAGTCAATCTTCTTGAGGCAATAAAAAACCATAGTCCTCAAACAAAGATTCTACTTGCAGGAACTGCAGAAGAATATGGGGAAGTAGCAAAAGAAGATCTTCCTGTTGTGGCAAAAACATATCTTCAGCCTGTAAATCCATATGCTGTAAGTAAAATTGCTCAGGATTTAATTGGACATGTCTATTACAAATCATATGGACTTAATGTTATTAGAACAAAAGCTTTTAATTACGAAGGGCCAAGAAGGGATAATGTTTTTGGGGTTTCTTGGTATGCATACCAAGTGGTGCGTATTGAGCAAGGCCTGCAAAAACCAATTATCAGAACAGGTTTGAGAGGAGATCAAAGAACATTTATGCATGTTAAAGATTTGGTTGAAGCCTACTGGCTTGCAATAGATAAATGCATTCCGGGAAAATTGTATCTTATTGGAGCAGATGAAAAAGAACACATATTCACTTTCGATCAAGTTTTGGATATGTTAATAAAAAAATCAACATATAAAGGCAAGATTGAAAAAGTCATTGATAAGCAATTTGTGCGCCCAACATCTGTTCCAAGGCTTATAGCTGATACACGTGAATTCCGTGCTCTAACCAAATGGCAGCCAAAAATATCATTTGAACATATTCTTGAAGATGTTTTAAATTACTGGAGAGATTTTGTCAAAAACGATCTTTATTAAAATAGAATATGACTAAATGCAGAGTTTGTAATACGCAAATCATAAAATTCTTTTCATTAGGAAATATGCCTTTGGTTAATGCATTCCGCCGCAAGAAAGATACAAAAGAGAAGAAGTACGATTTGAGCATTGGCTTTTGTCCTAAATGTTATTTGGTGCAGCTTATAAAGCATGTTAGCCCAAAAGAGATATTTGAAGATTATGTTTATTTTTCTTCGGTTTCACAATCTGTTTTAGATCATAGTAAGGCAACGGCAGAATATTTATCAAAAAGATTAAAGCTTACGAAAAAAAGTCTTGTTATCGAAACCGGAAGTAATGATGGAGTACATCTGCAATTTTATAAGAAAAAAGACATACAGGTTTTAGGTATTGATCCTGCAAAAAATATTGCGAAAGTCGCAAATGAAAAAGGTATTCCAACACTCCCGGAATTTTTTAATTTTGCTCTTGGGAAAAAACTAGTGTCACAGGGAAAAAAAGCAGATCTTTTTTATGGAGCCAATATGTTTGCTCATGTTCCTGCAATTGTTGATTTTGTTAAAGGATTAAAAATAATCTTAAAAGATAAGGGAACTGCAGTTTTTGAATCGCCTTACATGCAAGGATTATTGGAAAATAAGTTTGACAGCATATATCATGAGCATGTTTTTTATTATTCCCTTATTGCTCTTCAAAATCTTTTTAAGAAAGCCGGACTTGAGATATATGATGCGGAATTTATTTCCATGGCAGGAGGATCGTTACGCGTATTCGTTTCTCACCCAGGAGTATACAAAGTATCATCTCATGTTACAAAATTAGCCCAGGATGAAAAGAAGAATGGATTTGATAAAATTACAACATATAGAAAAATGAACGCTCGGATAGAAAAGCTTAAGAAGGATATATTATCTTTGCTTAGCAAATTAAGAAAAGATGGAAAAAGTGTAGCAGCATATAGCATTCCTGCTAAGGGAGTGATTCTTCTTAATTATTTTGATATTGGAAAATATCTTGATTTTATTGTAGATAAATCGCCTGCAAAGCAAAATTTATATGTTCCGGGAAGTAATATGAAAGTTTTTCCGGTTGAAAAAATAATGAAAGATAAGCCGGATTATATTTTCATTTTTGCCTGGAATCTGGCGGATGAAATAATCCGGCAGTTGGATAATTATAAGAAAATTGGAGGAAAATTTATCATCCCAATACCGCAAATTAAAATTTTTTAAAAAATATAAAATGAAAGATGTTTTTTTAGTAACCGGCGCGGCTGGATTTATCGGCGCCAATTTGGTTAGGGAATTAGTCAGTCTTGGACGGGATGTCAATATTATCGTAAGAGATAGAAAATTAAATTGGAGACTTCAAGGTATCGCAAATACAATAAATATTTTTGAATGCGATATTCAAGATTCAAAACTTCAAGAAATAATTGACAAAATTAAGCCAGATTATATTTTCCACTTAGCAGGTTATGGAAATTTACCTCATGAAGAGGATATTTACAAAATGGTGGATATTAATTTAAAAGGAACAATAAATCTTTTAAACGCTGTCAAGAAAAATCCGTTTAAACTATTCGTAAATACTGGTAGCAGCGCTGAATATGGAATTAAAGATTCCCAAATGAAAGAGTCAGATGTTCTGCAGCCAGTAAATAATTACGGAGTTATAAAATCAGCGATTACTCTTTATTGTCAAAAAGAAGCAGTGAGAAATAATTTGCCAATAATTAATTTTCGCTTATTTACCCCTTACGGATATTTCGAAGGGGAGAACCGTCTTATACCGGATGTCGCATTGAATGCTTTGGAAGGAAGTCCAATTAAAGTTTCAAGTCCAATGCATGTTAGGGACTTTATATTTATTGAAGATGTTGTTAATGCCTATATTCAGGCAATTAAAACACAGCATAAGCCAGGAGAAATATATAATATTGGAGGGGGAGTTCAATATTCTGTAAAAGATATTGTTGAAAAAATACTTACAATTACAGAGTCTAAATCAGAGATTCAATGGGGAGCGGTTAAAAAACAAGCAAGATATGTAGAGCCAAAAAAATGGGTTGCTGATATGTCAAAAACTAAAAAACTACTTCAGTGGGAGTCTAAATATTCCATAGATTCAGGTTTGCGAAAAGCCATACAGTGGTTTAGAGAACACAAAGATCTATATAATTAATAAATCAATATTATGACAATTCTTCTGACAGGAAATAAAGGCTATATAGGTTCTGTTTTAGGAGGTATTCTCATGAATAAGGGTTATGATGTTGTTGGTTTTGATACGGGTTATTATGATGGGCAGGAATTGTATTCGGTTAAGCCGCTTCACAGACAGATTAATAAAGACATCCGCGATATTGCCGAAAAAGACTTAAAAAACATAGATGTTGTGATTCATTTGGCTGCTCTTTCAAATGATCCTTTGGGAGAATTTAATCCCGATTTGACCCAAAATATTAATTTCTTAGGAACACTAAAATTAGCCAAATTGGCAAAAAAGGCAGGGATAAAAAGATTTATTTATGCTTCTTCTCAAAGCATGTATGGAATTGCTGACACAAGCCACGAATTATCTGAAGATGAAGCGGGGCCTTATGGGGAAACAGTTTATGCAAAAACCAAGTGGGATGCGGAATGCGAGTTAAAAAAACTATTCTCTTCTAACTTCGTTGTTGTTTGCATGCGTCCTTCTACTGTTTTCGGTGCAAGTCCAAGTCTTAGATGTGACATAGTATTTAATAATTTGGTAGCAAGCGCTTACACAACTGGGAAAATTGAAATTAAAAGTGACGGTACTCCCTGGAGGCCGGTAGTTCATGTTCTGGATGTGTCCAATGCTTTAATCGCCGGTCTTGAAGCGCCAATGGAGTTAGTAAATGGAGAGTCTTTTAATGTAGGTATTCCAAATGGAAATTATACAGTGAAGGATTTAGCTTTGTCTGCTCAGAAAGCTGTGCCCGGCAGCACACTTAAATTTACAGGTGAAGAGGGGGCTGATGCGAGAACATATCGGGTGAACTTCAAAAAGATTCTCTCAGTTCTAAAAGATTATTATAAACCGGAATGGAACTTAGGTCTCGGCGGAAAAGAATTAGTTGATTTATTTAAAAAAATTAATTTCACAAAAGAACAATTTAAAGGAAATACATGCAATAGATTGCTTCAAATTAAATATCTCATTAATACTCATAAATTAAATACTGATTTGCGATGGATAACTTAACCGCTATTAGACAGGCAGTTATTTTGGCAGGCGGGTTGGGAATGCGCATGCGCCCCCTTACACTTACAACTCCAAAACCAATGATACCAATTTTAGGAAAACCCTTTTTGGAATATATCATTGATAATCTTAAAAAAAATGGCATTAAAGAAATAATTATCCTGACCGGTTATTTGCATGAAAAAATTGAGAATTATTTTAAAGACGGAAAAAAATTAGGCATAAAAATAAAATATTCTTATAGTCCGGTTGAAGATGAAACTGGAACAAGGCTTAGGAAAGCAAAAGAATTAATTGATGACACCTTTCTCTTTCTGTATGGAGATAATTATTGGCCATTACAATTAGATCAACTTTGCGCATTTTACAAAAAAATGAATACAGAAGGTCTGGTTACGGTATATTCAAACATAGATAATTATACAAAAAATAATACTCTTGTTAACGACAAGGGGCTAGTTGAAGTTTATGATAAAAGCCGTCAAACACCGGGGTTAAACGGTGTGGATATCGGATTTTTTATTTTGAACAAAAAGATTTTTAATTTATTCCCTCAAGAAAATTTTTCATTTGAAAAAGTTATTCTTCCGCAGCTTATTTTAAAAAAACAACTGGCAGGATTTCTAACGCATCATAAGTATTATAGTCTAAGTAATTTAGGCAGAATACCAGTCATCGAAGAATTTTTTAAGCCGAAAAAAACTATTCTTTTAGATAGGGATGGCGTGATTAACAAAAAACCGCTTAAAGGGGAATATGTAAAAAATTGGAAAGAGTTTGAATTTCTGCCGGGAGCAATCGACGCATTAAAATTTTTAACTAAAAATGAATATGAGATCATTATTATATCTAACCAGGCAGGAATTGGACGAGGATTAATGACGGAAGAAGACTTAAAAGAAATTCACGGAAAATTTTTAGAAGTTTGTAAGAAGGAGAAAATTAATATAAAAGGGATTTATTACTGTCCTCATGATTGGGATGATGGATGTTTTTGCAGAAAACCAAAACCGGGAATGTTATTTAAAGCAGCGTCTGATTACCATTTTGATCTAACAAAAACAATTTTCATTGGAGATGATAGGCGAGATGAACAAGCCGGAAAAGCAGCTGATTGTAAAGCTATATTATTGAAAGATGGGCAAAATTTATTAGCTATTGTAAGAAGTTTAATGTAAAATACTTTTGTTAATATGATTATTTCAAGAACGCCTCTTAGGATAAGTTTTGTTGGCGGAGGAAGTGATATTTCAAGTTTTTACCGCAATCAGGAGGGAGGAGTTGTATCAACAGCAATAGATAAATATGTATATATCGCACTAAATAGGCAATTTGATGGAAGAATTCTTGTAAATTATTCAAAAACAGAAGTTGTTACAAAAGTTGCCGATATAGAAAATAATTTAGTCAGAGAAGCTCTTCGGCTTACAGGCGTTGATGGGGGAATACACATAACTTCAATTAGCGATATTCCGTCGGAAGGAAGCGGAATGGGGTCGTCCAGTTCGTATATTGTCGGACTTTTAAATGCTCTATATGCATATAAAGGACAGTATGTTACCGCTAAGCAACTGGCAGAGGAAGCATGTCATATAGAAATAGATATTCTTAAGAAACCTATTGGTAAGCAAGATCAATATATTGCCGCGTATGGGGGTTTTCAGTATATACAATTTAATGGCGATGAAAGTGTGTATGTAGATCCTATTATTTGTTCTTCAGAAACGAAATTTGATTTAGAAAATAAACTCATGCTTTTTTATACACACAAGACCCGTTCTGCAGACCCAATCTTAGCAAAACAAACAAAAAATCTGGCAACAAGTGAAGTTAAAAGAAAAACAATGGAGAAAATGGTTAAAATTGCCAAGGATTTGAAAGAAGAGTTGAGAAACAATAATATGCGCTCTTTTGGAAAAAAATTGCACGAGAATTGGTTTTTAAAAAGAAAAATGGCTGAAGGAGTGACTAATAATCAGATTGACAAATGGTATTCAACAGCCCTAAAGAATGGAGCAATAGGGGGAAAAATTCTTGGGGCAGGAGGGGGAGGATTTTTGCTGTTTTATGCTCCTTTGGAGAAACATGCTAAAATAATTGCTGAGCTTCCGGAATTAACATTAGTTGATTTTAAGTTAGAACCGCAAGGGAGTAAAATAATATTTATAAGTTAAGTATGAAAAAAATACAAAAAAATAGCGCTTCAAAAAAGTTTATCAATAGCTATTTCGATGAAGTTAAACACTGTCTGGATAGTCTTGACAGTAAAAAAATTGAACTTGCAATAGATATGATTTTAAGAGCTTACAAGAATGACAGAAAAGTATTTATACTCGGAAATGGTGGAAGTGCCAGTACTGCGTCTCATATGGCTTGTGATTTGGGTAAAGGAACTTTGCAGAGAATATATGACAATTCTGAAAGAAGATTAAAAGTGATTTCACTTACAGATAATGTAGCAGTTATGACTGCATATGGAAATGACTTAGGTTTTGAAGATATATTTGTGCAGCAATTAAGAAATCTTGTAGAGACCGACGATGTTATCGTTGCAATCTCAGGAAGCGGAAACAGCAAGAATGTTATCAAAGCGTTAAGCTATGCTAAGGAATGCGGTGCAAAAACAATCGGTTTTTTGGGATTTAAGACAGGAGGTCAAGCGGCAGGCTTGGTAGATTGTCCAATTATTGTTGACAGTAATTTTTATGGACCGATTGAAGATGTTCATAATGTATTAAATCATCTTATATCTTCATGGATTTCAAAAGTTAAAAATATGCATGATGGGAACGAAAAGTTAACAAATGAAAATAAAGCAGTCCCCTTCAGGTAGGAAAAAATTTTAGAAGAACTCATTTAGCAAGGCTAATCGGTATTGAAATCCTAAGAACATAACTTTATAATGTAGAGTAAGTTGATTGCTTTATTATGAAAGACAAGGGCAATAAGGTGGGATTGTTTATAGGAACTGAGAGGGGTTATTTAGCTTTACTAAAGCTTCTAAAAGCAAAAGTAAATGTGATTTGTGTTCTTATCCTGAAGCAAGATAAACATGAAATAAGAAATTTTGCTGCTAAAATTGAAGAACTGTGTATAAAGCATAATATTCCGTTTAATTTTTCTACCAAAATCACACCCTCGTTATATAGAGATTATTTACTTAAATACAAGCCCGACGCAGTATTTCTGGTTGGATGGAGATTTTTAATTCCTACGGAATGTTTGAAAATTCCCACAAGGGGTATCTTTGTACTTCATGATTCGTTACTTCCTAAATATCGAGGAATTTCTCCTACCACTTGGCCCTTAATTAATGGAGAGAAAGAAACGGGCTTGAGTCTGATTTACGCAGATGTACTAATGGATGCTGGGGATATTGTGGATCAAATAAAAATAACTATAGAAGAAAATGATAGTGGGTTTACGATGAATAATAAATACTTGAAACTTATTCCTGAAATAATATTGAAGAATTTAGATCTAATCCTATCGGGTTCAAACAAAAGAATAAGACAAGATTCTTCAAAAGCAACCTATGGATGCAAAAGAGTTCCGGAGGACGGAAAAATTTCTTTTGATAAAGCATCGCGGGAAATTGTAAGATTAATTAGGGCTTTAACTTATCCTTATCCCGGAGCGTTTTGTTATTATAAAAAAAAGAAAATTATAATATGGGAAGCGTCTATGGTAAGGAATCCTCGGGTATATGTGGGCAGAATTTCAGGAAGAATCATTTCAGTTTCAAAAGCAGGTCCAGTCGAAGTGCTTTGCGGAGATGGAATTTTGAGGGTTGAAAAAATTTCCTTGCCCGATAAACCAGATGATTTTTTGGTCCCAAACACAATACTTAATTCAATATCTCAGTCACTAACATGATTAAAAGAAAAATAGAATTTTATCGACATAATCTTACTCAAAAAGATAAGGACGAATGTCTGGATGTGCTCTCTTCAATTTTTCTTACGACGGGAGAAGTTGTAAAAAAATTTGAATCAAATTTTGCAAAATATGTTCGAGCAAGATATGCAGTAGGAGTTAGTTCTTGTACGGATGCCTTATTCTTGGCACTGAAATATATAGGGATAAAAAAGGGAGATGAAGTCATAACTACAGCACTGTCTTTTGTTGCCACATCTAATGCGGTTGAATATTGCAACGCAAAACCGGTATTTATAGATGTTGAGGAGGATACGGGAAATATCAATGCGGATCTTATTGAAAAAGCTATTACTTCCAAAACAAAAGCTATCTTAGTTGTCCATCTTTATGGACTTATGTGCGATATGGTAAAAATTAGAAAAATTGCAGATAAACATGATCTAAAAGTAATAGAAGATTGCGCTCAATGTATTGAAGGAGAAAGAGATGGGGTCAGAGTGGGTGAACTAGCAGATTTTGCTTGTTTTAGTTTTTACGCAACAAAAACTATTACTTGCGGAGAAGGTGGGGCAATAACCTGCAATTCCAAAGAAGCATATGAATGGTTACTTAAAGCGCGTTTGCACGGCATGAGTAAAAATGCCGCGGAGAGATATACTAGCAGATATCAACATTATGACATGGAATTTTTAGGTTATAAATGTAACATGACTAACATTCAGGCGTCATTATTGTTAAGTCAATTGAATAGGATTGATAAGCTACTTACAAGGCGTGAAGAAATAGCCAAAATTTATGACAAGGGTTTTGCCAACAATCATTATCTTTCCATGCCTGATACTTTACCCAACTCTGTTCATGCGCGATATATATACACATTTTGGGTAAATCGAAAAAAAAGAGACGAATACTTAGATAAAATACAAGATAAAGGGATAGGAGTTGCCGTTCATTTGAGGCCAATTCATTTGATGTCTTTTTATAAAAATAAATATGGTTACAAAAGAGGGGATTTCCCCATATCGGAAAGAATAGGAGATTGTACTATTTCTATTCCTTTTTATCCAAAACTTACAAAAAAAGAAATAGACTATATAATTAATTCTGTAAATTCAATTGTTGTTGAATAACAAAATTCCAATATGGGTATTTATTTTGTAGGAGTATTGATTTCCCTATTGTCTTTTATTTATCAAATTTGGCCAAGATTAAAAAGAAAATATTTCGGTGTAGATCCGTGGAGGCACTTGTTGGTTGCTGAATATATTCGAAAACATAAATGTCTTCCGGAATCTCTCACGGAAAAATATATAACTAGCGCTCCTTTTGGTTATCCTCCTGTCATGTCTTTATATCTTGCCCTATTTCCGAAAAAATTTGCAGATAAATACAATTTTATTTTCGCACCAATTTTTGATGCTATCCATAATTATTTAATATTTATTACAACTTTTTTGTTAACGAATAATTTGCTTGCGGCAACCTTCGCACAAGTAATTGCAGTTCTAACTCCTGTAATAGTGTTGGAGTCCAGCGTTTTAAGTCCCAGAATACTTAGTTATTTATTATTTTCGGCATCATTTTTTTCACTCTTACTCTTTTCTATAAATGGAGAATATTTGTGGTTAATATTGGCTGGAATATTACTTTTTATTCTTTTTTACGAACACAGATTTGGTATTCAGGCTTATTTTTTTTCAATGGTTGCGTTTTCAATTGTAGAACATAGTCCTCGTTATGTAATTTTTTTCCTAATTATTTTTGGGTTAGTTATACTTTTAGGAGGAAAGAAGTATAGGCTTATTTTTACAGAACACATGGGGTCATTGGTGTATTGGTATAAGAATGGAAACCTAAGATTTGGTCATCAATTTAGACATACAAAAGAAGATCCTAAAAGCGTTGAATTTGTTAGAAAATTATTTTTATTTTCCTCCAAATTGCCATTTGTGTCGATTGTCGGTGAAAGCCCTTGGTTATTAATTTTTCTGGCAATACTCTGTATTAAATCTTTTAATTTAATTTCTGTATCGTCAGTTCTTCCCTCAACTATATTAGATAAGTTAATTCTTTGGGTTATTGCTTTATCTGTTGTGAGTCTTTTAGTTCTTTCTATAAAAAAATTGCGGTTTATTGGAGAAGGGTACCGTTATATAGAATATGTTATTTTCCCTTTAGCAATTATTTTAGGATCATATGTTCCCTTTCTTTTTTCTAGATATAAAGATTTGCTTATCTCATTGTCGGTATTTACATTCATATGTCTTTTTTTTGGAATAATTTTTTTGCAGAAAAAGTTGATACTTAATGATAGAAATAGAACTATTACCAAAGAAAAATGGGAAATAATTAATTATTTGAATTCTAATGTTGGAGATAGTCTTCGTCTTGCTGTTTTTCCTCAACAAGAGGGAGATGCAATATTATATTTTGCAAAGGGAAAAGTTTTGACAGCAGATTCTCTAATAAATTTAGCACAAATTGATGATTTTTACCCTGCTATTAAAAAGCCCATGGTAGATATTATAAAAAAATATAAATTAAACCATATATTTTTCGATAAAAGATATGTTAGTTTTGAAGAGCTTGATTTAAGGAAATATAAAGTTATTAAGGATATAAATGATTTCGTTCTTGTTAAAGTTTAAATTTCTTTCAATATGGTGAAGAAAGTGTTGATAACAGGGGGAGCAGGTTTTTTAGGAGTGAATATTGCAAGAAGACTTGTAAAAGATGGATATGTTGTTAGGATTTTTGACCGTATTAATTTAAATGCAAATGACTTAGTTAATAAAGTGGAGATAATGCAAGGAGATATACGGAATAAAACCGATGTTGAAATAGCGGTTAAAGGTCTGGACTACGTTATTCATGCAGCTGCGATACTTCCTCCGCAAAAATCCAAGCAATTAATGTTTGAAATTAATGTAAATGGTACAGAGAATATATTAAATACATCTTTAAAGCAGGGAATTAAACGCTTGGTTTTTATATCTTCAACGGAAGTTTATGGCGTACCAAAAAATTGTCCGCAAACAGAAGAATTTTCATTAAACCCAATTGGAGATTACGGAAAGTCAAAAATAGCAGGAGAAAAACTTTGTGAAAGTTATATGAAAAAAGGATTATCTATAAATATTCTTCGTCCAAAAACTTTTTTAGGTCCCGGAAGGCTTGGGGTTTTCCAAAAATTATTTAAGGCAATACGAGAGGATAAAACAGTGTTTATTTTGGGCAATGGCAACAATTTTTTTCAATTGCTTGCTGTTTCAGATCTGGCTGATGCTGTAGAAAAAGCAATGACTAGTGAAATAGATAATAATACATTCAATATTGGCGCTAGAGCTTTTGGAACATGGAGAAGTGACTTGGGAGATATTATAAAATATCAAAAGTCCAGAGCTAAAATAGTGGAACTGCCTTTTTGGGCTCTAAAGATAGTCCTTCCAATATTGCAAAAACTGCAATTAAATTCTCAGGACATTTCTCATTACGAAAGCCTGGTTGTTCCATCTTATGTATCCATAGAAAAGGCAAAGGAGTTACTTAAATGGCATCCAAAAAAATCCAACAGTGAGCTATTGCTTGAAAGTTATAAATGGTATACAAGTAATGTAATAAATAAATGAATTTTTTAATTGAGTTATACGATAATTCCTTAATTTATTATCCAAATGTCTTTTTTCCATTACTGTTTTTATCAGGCATTTTAGGAATAATTTTAATGATTAAAGGTACTATTTTCTTGAATAGAAAGTTTACGAAAATTGTTAAAAAAATAAAAATCAAATCAAGGAGAATGAAAATTTCTACTCCCAAACTTACCATAAGCATTTTTTATTTAGTTAAATTTGCATGGATTTTTATTGCCAAGGTAAATAATGTTTTAAGCTACTTCGAATTAAGAATAGAAAAAATAATCGCAAAAATAAAAAAAGAAATTTTGATTGACTAGTTTATGAAAAAAATATTATTTTTTTGTCTGGTTTTATGTTTTACTTTTACTCAAAACACATTTGCCAGCGCTGTGGAATATCAGCTTGCTTGGCCGGGAATGCTTCCTGATAATAAGATATACAAATTAAAAGTTTTGAGAAATAAAATCATTGAAAGAATGATTATAGGGCCTGTTAAAAAAATAGAATTTGATCTCTTGATGGCAGACAAAACAATATATGCTAGTAAGCTATTAGTTGAAAAAGGAGAGATTGACCTAGCATTAGAGACTGTCTTAAAAGGTGAAAACTATTACAGTATATTGGTGCAAGATTATAATCACGCATTGCTTCAGAATAAAAAAATCCCACAAGAATTAGATAGAAAAATAACTTTAGCTGTTATTAAACATCAAGCGGTGTTTAAGGAATTAGGGGGTAAAGTAGATGGAAAGAATAGAGAAACCTTTCAAATCGTAAATAATTTTTCTAAAATTAATTATAACTTTATCGTTGGCCTAAGGACACAAGATTAATGAATAAACCAGACATTGACAAATGATGTTCGTTTCTTTAAAATTTGCCTAATGTTAAAATCTCTTTCTTTAAAAGACATTGATGAGGTAGTCCAATCTAAAATTAAATCAAGAAATTACTCTTCCAAGCAAATAATTCAGGGGATTAAAATAGTTACATTGAAAAATCACGCGGAGGAAGATGGAGATTTTTGCGAAATTGCACAATTTACTCCTCACAATACTCTTGAAAGCTTTCCGGAATATAGGGTAGCGCAAATAAATAGGACAAAACATCATGCTGGAGCTATAAAAGCCTGGCATCTTCAGCTAAAACAAGATATGATTTGGTATGTAAGCCCATCTGATCATTTGTTTGTCGGGTTGTGGGATGTGCGAAAAGATTCGAAAACCAAAGGTGTGACAATGAGAGTTATTTTGGGAGACGGTTTTTCTACTCTATTGTTCATTCCGCGAGGAGTAGTTCACGGCTCTGCAAATTTCTTGAATACCCCAGTTAGCTTGTATTATTTTACTAACAAAAGATTCAACATAAAAGATCCGGACGAAAAGCGTTTGCCTTGGGATATATTGGGAAGCAGTTTTTGGACTCCTTCTAAGGAATAGTGCATGAATAAAGCGAGCAGCTCCACAATTTTCTTTAATGGCGTAACTTTGTTTTCACAAGAAAACAAAAAAGGTCTGTTGTCGCTTTTTTCCAATTTAATGGATTCTTGTACTAATTATTTAGATGGTAAGGAAGCACGAAAATTAGAGAAAAGTCTTGTAAATTATCTTGGAAAAGGTTATGTTTCAACAACTTCTTCAGGCCATGATGCTCTTTTACTTTCTCTTTTATCACTTGATCTTCAGAAAAATGATGAAATAATATTTCCGGTAAACTCTTATCCCACTGCATTTGCAGTAGCGCAATCCGGAGCAAAAATGGTTCCTTGTGAAGCTGATGAAAATGGACAGTTAGATCCAATGTCGTTAGAAGTAAAAATTAATGAGAGAACAAAGGTTGTGATAGTAGTCCATTTATATGGTTTGGTTGGAAAAATCTATGAGATAAAAAAAATTATAAAAAATAAAAAAATATATTTGATTGAGGACTGTGCTCAGGCATTTGGTTCTTTATACAAGGAAGAACCAGTCGGAACTCTTGGGGATATTTCTTGCTTTTCCTTTTACCCCACAAAAAATCTTTTCACCTTTGGGGATGGAGGTGCTATCTGGACAAAACATAAGAAATTGTATCAACATGTTATTCAATCAAAACAATATGGCGAGAGGTCAAGATATAAAAGCGAATTTATCTCAGGTCATAGCCGGATTCCTGAAATTCAAAGCGCAATAGTTAATTATTTTTTCAAACAAAGAAATATTGAGGCTCAAAAGAAAAGAAAATTGGAAAATTATTACAGAAAGAAAATTTCCAGTATGAGTTTGGATAAATATATCAGGCCGTTGGCAAGTAGTGTTGAATCAAATCCTCTCCTTCACCTGTTTGTGATATACGCAAAAAAAAGAAACGGTTTAAGTAAGTTCCTAAAGAAAAAAAATATTCTTACACTTATTCATTATCCAAAACCCGTACACTTGGTGAAGGCATTTTCTTCCTTAAAGCTTGAAGAGGGAAAATTTCCAATTGCCGAGGATTTATCTGAACACATTCTTAGCTTACCATTTCACAGTTTTTTAACCTATGCCGATGTTGATCGTGTCCTTTATGAAATTTCCAGTTATTATTTAAAAGACAAGGTTAATGATAATCTTTCTTCAGAATCATAAGATTAACCCACAACATAAAGAGTTCGTAAAAAGTATGAAATATTCGTCTTGGCTGAAAAAATTGTGAATTTCCGAAACGCCGTTCAAAATGCGGTATTCCAACTTCTTGAAATCTTGCTCCTGCCCCTTGTGCTTTTTTAACAAGTTCTACGCATATTGACCCACTTGTGCTTTTTAAGGTAATTTTGTTTAGAATCTTTTTCCTTATAAGCCTAAAATCGCAATCAATATCATGAATGGGGATCCAAAAAAACCATCTGATAAGAAAACTGTATAAACTTCCTGCGACAATTCTATATGTTGGATCTTTTCGGGAAATTTTAATTCCATTGACAAAGTCAATGTCATTGGATATTAACTGAATAAGTAACGGGAGTTCTTTCACGTCATACTGACCGTCACCATCTGTATAAAAAATCCATTCATATTTCGCAGTGTTAAATCCAGTTTGGAGAACACCACCATATCCTTTATTTTTTTCATGATAAATAACTTTGAGGTGTTTGTATTTATCCGATAAATTCCTAAGAATATTTCTGCTATTGTCAGTTGAGTCATCATCGACTACAATTACCTCAAACTTATTTGTGATTTTCTTTAACGTTTCTAATGCATCGATTACAAGTTGAGTAATACTATGAGAATCGTTGTAGCATGGAAAAAAAACAGAAATACCTAGTTTTAATTGCATTTTTATTCAAATAGGATAATATCACATTATGAGCATAAAAAAAATCACTATTGGAATCTGCTTATTTTTTCTCTTTTTCTTTTTTGCAATCTATTTGCAAAAGTCTATTGTAACAATGAGAACTGTCCCTTTTTATGAGTTTGATGAAGCGCATAGAGCTGAACAGGCAAAACAAATGAAAAAATATAAAAGCTACCTTATTCCTTTAACGGGTAGTCAGTTTGATAGAATCTCTCATTTGAGCATACCGTTTAATGATAATCCCATTCTTAATTTGTATTATCATCCCGAAAGGCCCTTTCTCGTTTATCTCCTTATGATCATTTCAGCAAGCATTTTACCGCCCGAAGAATTTGCATATCGTTTGCCCTCTTTTTTGTTAGGAATGGCTACGATTTTAACATTTTTCTTATTTGGTATGCACTGGTTTAAAAATAATTTTTTTGCACTTATCATTGGACTTACAGTCATTATACGGTCAAGAGATCTATGGCTTTCGTCTATGTATGCACAACTTGATACAGGATTGACGCTTTTTATGTTCTTGAGTCTTGTTTGTCTTATTAAATATTGCGAAAATAAAAAATCTATACTACTTTGCTCTTCAGGATTGAGCTTTGCTCTGGCAATATTAAGCAAAGGTCAACCGGCAATTATTTTTTTGATCCCACTTTTTGTGTTATTTTTTCTCAAAAAGCTTACAATTATGGAACTTCGAAACTTTTTTCTGTTTTCTGCACTTTTACTTTTGCCTTGGATTGTTCTTGTCTCAAATAAAATTGGATTCGGTGAATTTATCCGTGCGTTTGTCGGCTTTGCTTTTACACAGACATCTTTAGATTCTCATCATGCCGCGCCACCCTTTTGGTATGGAAGATGGTTCTTTGAAACATTCCGACTGGGGATAGTATTGTTTATTGCCTTTTTCACGCGTGATGTATTGTCAAAAAATCTGGATTGGAAAAAAATCACAATTGCTTCTTATTGCATTGGAGGGCTTCTAGTATTTTCCCTGCAAGCAAACAAAATATGGTGGTATGTGCTTCCAATTGTTCCTGCTATGGCTTTGTACATATGTTTTTCTTCATATGATTATCTAAAATTCTATAAGGATCGACTCATAAATATCGCCATTGTTATTGGAATAGGTTCTTTATTTATTTTTCTGCAGCGGCGGAATATCGAAGCTTTAACATACGGAGCGATAATTAGTTTCTTTTCCTTTCTTATCTTGCGAGGAAAGTTTTCTTTCTCTTCATCTATTTCACGCTATGGAATTTTTATTCTTTCAATTATTCTTTCCTTATATTTATTTAATCAGCGTTTTCCTTCGATAAAACCCTACTATGACGGAGTAAAGGAAGTAGGACAATATTTTTCAAAACTTCCCGAAAAAAAATGTTTGTGGGGTTATGACATGCCATTTGAATCAGCGCTTTTTTATAGTAATGCGGGAGAAATCTCCCCGCTCAATGAAACAACTTCCCGTTCTGGCTTATTTTACGACTGTGAACGTAATTATATGATAACTCCTGTAAAAGTCTCTGAATTAAATTTAAAAGGTGTGGTTGATAAAAAAATGATATTTCAAAAAGGCACGATCAAATTAATGCAACTAGGAAAGAAAGAAGAAAGCTATTATCGGTAGTGCGAATAATAGGATTGATTAGAACTTGCTTGATATAGTTCTTGCTTTTTTCACTAATTATTATTAGAATACGAAATACCGTTTAAAGAACATTATGAATGCAAGGAAAGTAAAAAATAGACATCATTTGGATATTGTTGCATGCCGTCTTTGCCATTCAAAAAAACTCACTTCAGTCGTAAAGATAAGACCTCAATATATTGCTTCCACATTTGTTAAAACCAATAAGGATAATCCAAAAGCAAAAATAAAAATTCCCATGACGCTTCTTCTCTGCCATAATTGCGGATTGGCCCAATTGAAAGAAACTGTAGAGCCGGATTTTCTTTACGAAAGTTATTTCTATCGGTCAAGCGTGAATAACACTATGAATCGAGATCTGCGTGAAGTTGTTTCCGATGTAACCAATAGGGTAGATTTGAAGCCGGGTGAAGGAGTTTTGGATATTGGCTGCAATGATGGGCTTATGCTTACATTTTTCAAAGATAATCTCAGACGAGTCGGAATAGATCCGGCAAAAAATATAGACTGGGGTGGGCTTCCTAAATCTATAGAAATAGTTAATGATTATTTTCCAAGCAAAAAATTGTTGGATAAAAAGTTTAAGATAATTACAACAACAGCAATGTTTTACGATTTGGACGATCCGAACAAAGCAGTACAAGACATAAAAAAGCTTTTGGATAAAGATGGCGTATTATGTATTCAGGTGAGTTATCTTTACGATACTATACGGGATATGAACTTTTACGACATATGCCATGAGCACCTAGAATATTATTCGCTAAAAACCCTTATGTATTTAATGAAGAAAAACGGTATGGAAGTTTTTGATGCGTCGACAAATAATGTAAATGGGGGAAGCATTCGAATAATGGCTGCACATAAAGAGGTAAAACGCCCAAAATCCGAAAATTTGGAATACATACTTTTAAAAGAGCAAGTATTTTCTCTTTCGGATCCCCGTACTTATAAGATTTTTTCAAAACTTATTAGTATGAGTGCGAGACGCGTAAAAGCTTACATAAAAAAACAATCAGGACTCGTTATTGGCCTTGGGGCTTCAACAAAGGGTAATGTTCTCTTACAGTTGTGTGGAATAGATAAGAAAATGCTGCCTTTTATTAGCGAGCGAAATCCTTTTAAGGTTGGCCTTCGCACATTAGGTACGGATATGCTGTTAATCTCCGAAGAAGAAGCGCGCAAGAAAAATCCAACCTGCATTTTTGTGATTCCCTGGAATTTTAAGGCAGAAATTGTGGCTCGTGAGAGAGAGTATTTGGAGCGAGGCGGAAAAATGCTTTTTATTATGCCTTATCCTTATGTCTTAAGTAAAGACGGAGAAGAAAGACTCTAAAGATTGGTCCCCCAATGGATTATTTAACTTATTACAAGAATAAAAAAATTGTTATACCAGGAGGAAATGGTTTTCTAGGTAGGCATATTGTTGAAAGACTAAAGGAAATCCCCTGTGACATATTTGTCCCCAAAAGAAAAGATGGAATAGATTTTCGGAAATATGGAGATTGTCTGTCCTATCTTGGAAGAATAAAGCCGGACATTGTAATTAACTGCGCGGCAAATCAGGGGGGAATTGCCTATTTTGTCAATAAAGAAGCAGATGTTTTTATGGACAATATGCTCATGGGAACTTTTCTCATGGAAGCTTCCCGGAAAGTTGGAGCCAAAAAATTTATAAATATTGTTGCTGCATGTTCTTATCCGGGATACTCACAAAAGAAAAAGCTGAGCGAAAGAGATTATTGGGATGGAAGAATTCATGAAAGCATTTTAAGTTTGGGTTTCCCAAGAAAAGCATCAGTCGAGTATGGTTTGGCACTTAAAAAACAATATGATTTTAATTCTATCCACTTGATTTTAGCCAACATGTACGGTCCGGGTGAACATTTTAATCCTACCCAGAGTAAGGCACTAGGAGCAATGATCAGAAAAATCTATGAGGCAAAAGAAAAGAAACTCTCAAGCATTGAGATATGGGGAACAGGGAGACCCATTAGAGATTGGCTCTATGTAGAAGATGCGGCAGAAGGTATTTTGCGCGCTGGGGCAATTTATAACGACATTGAGCCTATGAATGTATCAACAGGTGTTGGTATATCGATTACAAAGTTAGCAGAAGCAATTCAAGCTGTTGTTGGATATAAAGGAAAGTTTGTTTACGATCTGACAAAACCGGATGGAGCGCTAAACAAAATTTTTGAAATCTCAAAAATAAAAAAAGAATTAAACTGGGTTCCTCCAACTTCAGTTACAGAAGGAATAAAAAAAACTGTTGAGTGGTTTTCAAAAAATTATAAAACAGCAATTAAATACTAATGGAAATTAAATCGGTTTTTATTGCAACTTTTTCACAATACGAAAAAGCTATTCGTCAGCCTAGGAATGGCATGATTGAGCAATTGCTTTATTTTTTCCTGCCAAAAGTTAAAAACCTTTTACTTCTTGACCAGCCTCATCCGGTGAGCGATTCAATTAATCCAATTATAGAAATATACAAGGGTGTTAAGATGAAAAAGAAATTTAGTATACCTTCATTTTCTTATTTACCAATATATCTTTTTTGTAGAATCAAAAGTCAAAATCGTACGCGCATATCGTATAAATTAAGAGATTTTTTTTCTGTAATTTTTACTGCATTTAAAGTTGGAGGAAAATACGATTTATTTATTGGATTGGAAGCGATAAATTTATTGGCGGGATTATTTCTTAAAAAGATAGGTAGAGTTAGGACAGTCGTTTACTATGTTTCTGATTACTCTCCGACAAGATTCGGCAAGACATTGTTTAATTCTATTTATCTTGCTCTTGACCGTTTCGCAGTAAGGCATGCTGATTTTACATGGGATGTTTCTCCGGCTATGAAAAAAGGACGTATGAATGCAGGGCTATCTGAACATGATATGAAAAGAGTATTGCATGTTCCAAATGCATTATTCCCAACACAGATAAAATCTTTACCAATATCAAAAAGAATCCCTAATAGTCTTGTATATATGGGTGCGTTGTATCCTGAATTTGGATCAGATTTGGCAATAGAGGCCTTAAAAGAAATTAAAAAGAAAATACCTGATACAACGCTTAGAATTATTGGGGGAGGAGATGGTCTTGAAAGATTAAAAAATTTAGTTAAAAAATTAAGTCTGGAAAAATCAGTAGTCTTTTATGGGTTTATAGGTAGTAATAGTGAAATGGCGAAAATCGTAAGGAATTCTTATCTGGGATTAGCGCCCTATAGAGCGGGTGATAGTTCTTCTCGTTGGTACGGCTGGTATGGAGATGCCGGCAAAATTCGTCAATATGTGGCCTCAGGCTTGCCGGTTGTGACAACTCAGGTTCCCCCTCTTGGCACCCATATCGTAAATCTTGGGGCAGGAATAATGGCAAAAGACACGGTAGAGAGTTTTTCTAAAGAAATAATTAGATTACTTCTAGATAAAGATTTATATATGAAACTTACAGAAAAGTCCGAGGAGATAAGTAGGGATAATACATGGGAAAATGTCTATTCAAAAGCACTAAAAGATATGGAGAAAATTATTAAGCATAGTGTATACTTATAGTTGCAAAAAAAAGCATATGAATTTTTTGGAATATTATAAAAATAAAAAAATTGTTATACCCGGTGGAAATGGATTTGTCGGTAGCCATATAGTTGAGATATTGAAAAAAATTCCTTGTGAAATATTTATTCCTCGGACAAAGGATGGAATTGATTTTCGAAAGTACGAGGATTGCTTTTCCTATTTGAGCAGTAAAAAACCGCAAATAGTTATTAACTGTGCAGCAATTCAAGGGGGAATTGCGTACCACAATGGTAGGCAGGCTGATCTTTTTATGGACAATATGATGATGGGAACTTTTCTGATGAAAGCGTCTCAAAAAATAGGTGTTGATAAATTCGTTAATGTGGTTGCAGGATGTTCATATCCTGGCTATCTGGAAATTCCGGAAATGAATGAAGAGGATTACTGGAGTGGAAAACTGCATGATAGTATTTTTAGTTATGGGTTCGCGCGAAAAGCATCAACAGTATATGGTCTAGCATTGAAAAAACAGTATGGATTTAATTCCGTTCATCTTGTTATGGCTAATATGTTTGGACCCGGTGAACATTTTAACCCGGAACAAAGCAAAGCGCTGGCGGGATTAATAAAAAAAATATATGAAGCGAAAAAAAACAATATTTCTAGAGTTGAAATATGGGGAACAGGGAAACCCATTCGAGATTGGCTATATGTCAAAGATGGAGCTTTGGGAATTTTGGTAGCAGGAGCAAAGTACAATGATATTGAGCCCATAAATATCGCAACCGGAGTAGGTGTTTCAGTAAGAGAACTGGCAGAAACGATACGGCAAATAATTGGATATAGAGGAAATTTAAAATATAACATCTCCAAGCCTGACGGCGCGCTTCATAAGACTTTTGGAATTCACAAGATGAAGAAAGAACTAGAATGGATACCGGAAACACCCATAGAAAAAGGGATTAGGGAGACGGTTGAATGGTTTTCTAAGAATTATAAAAAGGCGATTGCATATTAAATTATTTGAAAACACTAGCTGTTATTGGCGGAAATGGAATGTTAGGGTCAGACTTGGTTAAATATTTAAGCCAATCTTTTTCGGTTACTGCAATTTCTAAAGAAAATTATTCTCAGTTCGTAAATCATTCATTTGATATATTGGTCAACGCTAATGGCAATAGTAAGCGTTTTTGGGCAATCAAAAACCCTTTGGAGGATTTTACTATCTCCACGGTTTCTGTTTACAAAAGCCTTTTTGATTTTAAATTTTCTACATATGTATACATATCCTCAAGTGATGTTTATGTAGATCATTTAAGTAGTGCTTCTGCCCTTGAGGATCAGATTCAGGACTCAAGTAAGCTATCTGTCTATGGGCTGCACAAATATTTAAGCGAACAAATAGTTAAAAATCATTGCAAGAGCTATTTAATCTTGAGATCGTCTATGGTATTGGGGCAAAATCTTAAAAAAGGACCTATATTCGACATAATTGAAAAAAACCCTTTATTTATATCTAAGGCTTCTTGTTTGCAAATGATTAGCTCACAAGAAGTGGCAAATGTAATTGCTTTTTTAACTAATAAAAAAATTAAGAATGAAATATTTAATGTTGGAGGAAGAGGGATTGTTGATTTCAAAAAAATTCAAACTTATTTTTCCACTCCAGTTAGTTTTCAAGATAAAAATGAAACACAAATTTATGAGATGAATGTCTCAAAGCTTAACAAATTGTTCCCCTTAAAGTCTTCGGAGGAATATTTACAGGAATTTGTAAATATTTTAAAACAATAATTCCAGTATGAAAAATAAAAAATTTGATTATGAAGATGTATCTATGGGAGTTAGGGGAGAAAAGCCTTCAACATATTTCCGTTCATTCAAACAAGATTATAGGTTAAGATCAATGGCCGCGACGATTAAATTGAATAAGGGTAAATTATTGGACATTGGTTGTGGAGGTGGAATGCTGACGGAAAGTCTTCCATTTTATTTTCCAAAGGTCAATGTATTTGGTTGCGACATAAGTCGGACTGCAATAAAATATGCCGCAAAGTTTGGAAGCGGAAAAGTAAAATATAACCAGATACGCAATAATAGTTTTCCTTATAAAGACAATTTTTTTGATGCATGCATTTGTTTTGATGTTTTAGAGCATGTTCCAGACGTTAATTTTTTCTTGCAAGAAGTGAAAAGAGTTTTAAAAAAGAATAGTAAGTTTTTCTTAATTGTCCCATGTGAAGGTCAAATGTTTACATTCACATGGTTTTTTCAAAAAATAAAACTTGGTCAAGATCTTACTTTCCGATACCTCGGCCACATTCATCCGGAGTTTACTCACAAAGGGGTTATTGCTCTTTTACAAAAACACGGATTCTCAATTCAGGAAAAAGCATATAGTGAGCATGTATTTTATCAATTGTTGCAGTTTCTTGTTTTTTTTATACCGAAAATCTTTCTAGATTTTGTTTTAGGAAAAGGACAGGCAAAAAAATATACAAATAGCAGTTTGGCAAAAAATGCAAAAACAAAAAAAACTCCGGTACTTGTTGTCAGAAATTTATGGTATAGAGTGTGGGATTTTGTGATGTTTTATCCTATGAATTGGGAGACAATATTATTTAAGAAATTTTCTATGACTGCATGGAAAATTCATGTCTCATCAATTAAGAGATAGATGTATGATTTATTGTCTATTTTTAGAGGAGTAAGTGTAGTTATTGTATTTCCTGTGATTAAAAGTATGGAGAACATATATTTCTTCATACCAAGGAGCATCTTTAATAACTCTTTTGTGAACAAGTCCGTTAATTACATCTAATTTTTTATTCTTATTGCGATTGTTGAATTCTCTAATTGCTAGGGCTTCACCGGTATACTGACTATATATTTCTTCATCATTTCCAATCAGGTCATCAAAATAACAAAATACCCGAGGAAGAAGCATGTTTTCGGGAACTTCGAATATTTTAAGTGCACTTGCAGTAGAGCTATAGTAATCCAAATCAAAAGAAACAAACCCTATCGGAGCAATATTCCTTTTCATAAAAACAGGAACTGTTTTGGCTACATCACCCAGGATTAATCTTGTAGTTTTTTTTATTCTCTTTGTCAAGCTCTCTTTATCCATTTTGAAAAATCCTTTTTTCCACATAAATGCAAGGTCTTTGTAGTCTTTTGGAGCTGGTAAGCCATGACCTAAGTCAAACCCATAAATATCTATTTGGACTCCCGTATGTTTTGTTACTTGTTCTGTAATTTTTTCAATAGCTAGTAAACCATCTCCTGATGCTACACCAAATTCTATGACAGATATTCTTTTAACCCCAAGTTTTTTTGCTTCTTGAGCTGCGTTCCACAAACAATATGCGTAGAAAGGTCTTATTATGCCATTAAGTTCAAGTCTTAGCTTAAATAAAAAACCAATCGGCAACATACGAAGAATATAGCTGATAGCTGATTGTGGATTAAATATTCCGGTTAGAATTTGATTATTTGTAAGTGCCATATTATTTATTATTCTTAAAGATATTCGCCTCGTCTAAAAAAGAATATAGAATACCTAAAAAGCCTGCAGAATATTCTGCTGTTCGCATAACAACGAAAGCACATGCATCAAGCGGGCGTTTTAAAAAAAGCTTGAAATTTCTAAGATAAGCCCTTCTGATAGGAAAATAACTTACAATGCTTGCCTTCGGTCTTTTGTAAAAGTATTTAATAGTATCTCTTCCATACATGAAGTGTTTGTTAATTAGCTTACTTAATTTTAGTTTTCCCTCGTTATGCATAACTATGCTCTTTGTTCTGTCTACCTTGAAGCCTTTTTCCAGAACCTTCTGATGGATGTCCAAATCATCTCCTCCTGCGCCCAAAAATTCATCTATTCCTCCAATAATATTCCAAATGCTGTGTTTAAGGAATCGGGGACATTCGACAGTGTCGTCTCCCCAATAGCATCGTCTTTCCAAATTTTTCGCTCTTGCCCAAATCCCTGTTCCAAATGAATCTTCAGGAAGAATTACAGCATCAGCACCTTTCTTACACAAACTTACGGCTTCTTCAATTAGTGTTTTAGGAAGTTCCATATCCGCATCTAGCCAATAAACATATTTGCCTTTTGATTGCTTGACGCCATAGTTTCTTTTATATGAAGCGTCAAATACGCCTTTTTTAACTTGAGGTACAAAAAAATATAATTTGCATTTATATTTTTTGGCAAGACTAATGGTGTTGTCTATTGATTTACCGTCTACAACGATTGTCTCAATATTCTTATATGTTTGTTGCTTAACACTTTTTAGACAATTTTCCAATAATTCTCCGGAGTTTCTGGTAGGTATAATAATTGAAACCAAGTCATTCATAAAAACTATAGTTAGTATAATTAATTTATTCTTTTTTGGCTAATACGGCTACGCCTAGGCCATCTTTGTTGTTTGTCCAAAGATCCATTTTCGCAACGACATATAATAAAGGAAACATAACTCCGGCAATAAGAAAACTTTTTGAAAGCATAATATGATTTAATTCCCAAGAAAGCTTGCCGAAAAACCCAAATGTTTCCATGGATACAATTATCTTGAAGCCCAATTTTTTAAGCCTATTTTCCAGCTCGTTTTTGGAAATGCCTTCATGCGCATGATCTTCATGATGCCAATTCTTAAGTGAACTAAAAATACGTTTTTGATTTGGTTGGGGGACATGGATATATAAGCATCCTTTGCTTTTTAATAATTTAGAAAAATTTCTTAATGCCAATTCGTAGTCATGGATATGTTCTAGTACATCAATGCAAACTGCAAGATCGTATGCAGTTTTATTACTTGTTTTAGTAATATTTAAATACTCAAATCCGACATTTTTTATATTTAGTTCTTTGGCAATAGCTTTACAAGATTGTAATTTATATTTATCGATATCTCCTCCGGTAACTCTTGCCTTTGTAAACATTCTGCCAAGTAGCAACGAATATATCCCAATGCCGCAGCCTGCATCGAGTATTTGTATTGGATTTTTTTTGAGAAGATAGCATTTTATAATTTTCTCAAAATACAGGCTTCGTATTTGAAATCCAATTTCAGGTATGCCGAATATTGATATATAGAGTTTTTTTAGTTTGTTTATAAAGCTAAGATTATTTTCATCAGTCTTTATTTTATTCTGATATTTTTCATTAATTTCCCCAAGTGAATGAATGAGGATGTCAAGATGATTAGCATATTCACGGCCAAACATACTAGTTATTTCTCCTTGTTTTTTCTAGAACTTGCAAAGTTTCTTTTGCAGAACGATCCCAACTGAAGCTATTTGTCCATTCTGATGCATTTTTGCTTAATCTTTCACGAAGATTGCTATCCGTCAAAGTCTCGCAAATTTTTTGAGTTAAGTCTCCTACAGTTTGTGCTAATAGTCCTGTTTTCCCATGCTGAATTGACTCTGTTAATCCCGGAACATCAAACGCTATGGCCGGAGTACCATATAAATTTGCTTCTATAACAGCTATACTCCAGCCTTCGCTTATTGAAGGATTTACGAATATCCATGATTTGGAAAGCAGCAATTTTTTCTCTTCATCACTCACCGGCCCCATCACTATTATTTTTCGGCGAAGTGAACTTTTCATTGCCAGATCAACAACATTGGATGCTTCAGTTCCCCATCCGGCAATAATCAACCGCGCATGCGGTACTTTTTTGATTATCTCAGGCAAAATCTTAACGAGCAAATCAACTCTTTTATACTTCTTGATTCTTCCTAGATAAAGAATCGTTGGGTTTGAAAATTTATTCATTGGAGTTTTTATTACGCTACCTAATCCGTTTATTCCGCAATAGACGACAGTTATTTTATCTTTGTTAAAGCCAATGCTAATAAGCTGTTTTTTTGTTGTTTCGGAGATGGCTATAATAGGGATGCGTTTGTAGAGCAGCGGAAAAATATATTTTTCTATCACATATCCGATATAGTTAAAGGGCGCAGGGAACTCATAAAAGAATTGTTTTCCGTGGATGTGATAAACGAAACTAATTTTCGGAACCCTACAAAATAAAGGAGTAAAGAATGGAATTCCATTTTCTACATCTATTACAACATCTACTTTGTTTCTAAAGTATCTAAGGTAGTACCATACTGCCCAAACATAAAGACTATATCTTCCGCCTTTTCTGAATATTTTTATTCCTTGAATTTTTTCAAAGAATGGAAGATTTTTTTCCGCATCCTGCCCGCAAATGATACTAACCTCATGTCCCATTTTTACCCAACGAGAGGCTTGTTCAAAAATATAAATTTCTCCTCCGCCGGACCAACTATGTTTCAAATCCCTCCAATTAAAAATAAGTATTTTCATGTAATTTTGGAATACAACATTTTACCATATTGATAGAATACTGTATATTATTAATATACTCGTATGACGAAATTGCAAATACTTTTGGTAGCTTCAGTTCTTTTTGTAGGTTTAATTCTGAGATTGCATAATTATTCGCTGTATCCACAACGGGGAGCAACCAGTGATGAATATTCCTATTCTTTCTTGGGAGTAAGTTTATTAACTAAAGGTGTTCCTATTTCATGGTCGGCAGTTTCAGGATATAGGCATAGGTCAGACTTAACTATTAAAAATTTGTATTTCCCGATAGTTTATCCCTACTTTGACCATCCGCCTTTGAATGGACTGCTGGTTGGATCTTGGGCTCTATTATTCGGACAAAATACATTTCCAAAAATTGAATTAGAAACGATTAGGCTAGTTCCCATTTTTTTATCAATGATTTCAAGTGTTTTAGTTTTTATGCTAGGTTTACGCTTCTATAATTATAAGACTGCTTTATGGGCTCTTCTCATTTATTCAACAACAGTAATTTTTGTTATGAATGGGAGAGTGGTTCTTGCTGAAAATTTATTAACGCCTCTTTTGTTGGGGGCAATTTATTTATTCTATAGTTTTAGAAAAAATATGACTTTTAAAGGAACAATGGTTATAGGAATACTGTGCGGGTTGGCATTTTGGACAAAGGAGTTAGGCATAGCAGTTCTTTTAAGCATGTTTTATTTGTTTATTTCAGAAAAAATTAAAGTGAAATTTACATTAGGGCTAATCTCAACTTCTTTGTTTTTCGTATTGCTTTATGTTATCTACGGAGCATATTATGATTGGGAAGTGTTTAAGAAAGTTATTTCAATTCAATCTGACAGAGTAGTGGGGCCGGAAACACTTTTATATTTAACATCTACTCCTATTATTATTAACAAATTATATTATGATGGTTGGTATTTTTTAGGATTCACTTCTTTTTTTCTAAGCTTTTTGAACTATCATAAAAATAAATTTGTTCTTGTTCCCGCATTTGCTTATTTTCTTCTAATGATTTTTTTTCTTACTGAAAGAGGAGAGATGGGATGGTATCTTATTCCTCTTTTTCCTTTTATGGCTCTTTTTACCGCTAATTTTCTCATAGAGGGTTTGGAAAAGAAAAATTGGTCTATTTTTCTTCTATTAATATTCGTTGGTTTATATGAGGTTCAGTATTTATTTAGAGCCAATTTTGGTTTGACTTCAATGCAGTTTCGCACAATTCTCATCCTGATGTTTTCTCCATTTATTCTGTCTTTCGCTTTAAAGAAGGAAGAACTTTTTGCTAAATTAGGAAATATAGCTTTTTACGCATTTATTTTGGGCAACATTCTTCTGACCTACAACTACATCCACCCGGCATAATATGCTAAAATGCTTGGTAAATGCATTCATTATCTTTCTTTAAAAAATATAAATTTGTATTGCTTCTTACCCTTATTTTTTTTATTATTCCATTTTTTTGGCTAAAACCCGGAGAAATGGATTTGGGCGGAGATTCTAGCAGACTATACTTTTACGATCCAATCTCTTTCATAAAATCAACAGCAATATATGATATATCCGCACAGGGAAAGGGCATAGTCGAGCCAAACTATTATTATCTTCCATATGTAGCTTTTCTGGCATTTTTAAAATTTGTCACTTCTTCTTCCACTGTCGTAATAGATATTTCTAATGGTTTGAAACTTGCGGGAGGATTTATCTCAATTTTTTTGATTGTCCGCGAATTTCTATTGAGATCAAGCGGGGTAATTAACAAAAAATTGATATATTTGGCTGCAATACTTTCTGGAATATCTTACACTGTTTCGTTTGGTTCAATTCACATCATGTCTCATTGGGAAAGAGCAATTATGTCTCACAATCAAATTTTTTTAAATCCTCTTGTTTTCTTTTTTATTTTTAAATTTTTTCTCACTCATAAATATAGGTACTTATGGACAGCGTTGATAATTACTTTTATTTTTTCATCTAATTTTGGCTTAACATCTGCGCCTCCTTTTTTTGCATTTTATCCATTGGCTTTGCTATTTTTGCTTTTATACACAAAAATATATGGAAAAAAACCAATTCCCTGGAGGGGAATAATTATCGGGTTATTATTCTTTTTGGGTATCCAAGCATTTCAGCTTCTTCCCCAGGCAATCAGCTTGTTTGATAAAGATAGTTTTACGAATAGCAAGGTTTTTAGCAAAACAGAAATAGAAGAAGGTGGTGTAAATTATTTTGTTTCTGTCAGCACGCATGGAAGAGCAATTCTAAATTTACTTCTCCCTTCCGTAAAGCAATTCTTTGCCTTTGTTTCTTTGATAACTCCTCTTGTTGTAATTTTTGGTTTTATATTAAATAGGGGAAGAAAAAAAGAATTTTTGTTTGTATCTATTTTTTTCATAATTACGTTTTTTTTGGTAACTGCAAATGTTACCCATATTGGATTTGAATTTTACAGAAGATTATTTTATATTCCCGGATTTTCTATGTTTAGAGTTTTTTTCACTCAGTGGATTTTTATTTTTATATTTTTTTACTCTATCCTGTTTGGTTTTTCAATATATAGCATTATTTTAAGGTTGAAGCCTTTATATCTGAAATTATTTTACTGTTTTGTTTTTGCTCTTTTAATTTTGTCCGGTACCCCGCTTTTTATGGGAGAACCTATTAATAAAAGTATCATACAAGGGTCAGATAATATTAAAGGTCTGATAGTAATGGATCCGAAATATGAAGAAGTTTTACAATATATCCGTTCTTTGCCTGACGATGGAAAAATAATGGTATTGCCCTTAACAGATTTTTTCCGTCAGGTAGTCTATGGAAAAGATAGCGGAGCGTACGAAGGTCCCTCTACTATTCTTCATTTGACAGATAAGTATAGTTTTGTGGGTTATCAGCATTTCGGTTACAAGAATCTTATGCCCTATGCCGAAGATGTAATGAAATATTCCAGAGAAAAAGATTATGAAAAACTACTTAGAATATTTACAGTTCTAAATATTAGATATATATTTCATAATGCTGACCCTAAAGTATATGAAGAAAGTTTTTCTCCAGGTTCTTATGGATATATGCAAACTTCAATGCCCAAAACCCAAAAAGAATACACTGAATTTATTAAGCATTTTTCTCTGAAGGAAATTTATAAAAACGAACAATATATTTTTTATGAAATAGATAAGTCTGCATACAATTCTACGATATTTGTTCCTGATGGAGTTTATCTAATCGACAAACTCTCTTTTGATGAGGACAAAACTCATTCAGTTTTTATAGATAAGGATATTTGCACAGATTCTAAATTTAAAAATTTATGCAACGGAAATTATAAGCGGCCTAATGTCGATATGCAAATGAGTATGATAAATCCTACACTATATTCCGTGAATATCCGTCAGAATGAATCTGCTGAATCAATGTTTCTGGTAATGCAGCACACTTTTCATCCGGGGTGGAAATTAATTCTTAATGGAAAATATATAGCAGAGGATTCCCATATAGTTGTGAATGGGTATGCAAATGGATGGGTAATTAATTCAAAAGATTTACCTAAAGATAAAAATTATAAATTATTTATAAAATTAGATCCACAGAAATATTTTTGGTATGGTTGGATTATTACCGGAGTATCCCTAGTTATTATAATAGGATTTTTTGTTTTGTCTTTTGTTAAAAAAAAATAAGCTATGAATTTAAAAAGTTCTAAATATACATTGTTAATTTTTTTTATCACACTTATTCTTTTTTTAATTCCATTTTTTTGGTTAAAACCGGGAGAAATGGATTTGGGAGGGGATTCTAGTAGATTATATTTTTACGATCCTCTTTCAATGTTGAAAGCATTTGGAATGTATTCCATAGCGCCTTATGGTACAGGAGCAGTTATATACAATCAATACTTCATGCCATTTCTATTATTTATTATATTTTTGAAATCTATTTTTGCTTCTCCGACAATTCTTATTGCGATTTTCAGCGGATTTAAGCTCGCCGGATCATTTATTTTTGTATTCTTAATTATTAAAGAATTATTAAAAAGGGAGGAAGGAGAAAGATTCACTATTGGCCAGTTTTTAGCCCCAATACTGGGAGCTCTTTTTTATACATTTTCACCAAGTGTCATAGAGAACATGAGATATGCACTAGTTACTCATAGCCAAGTTTTTCTAAACCCAATGATATTCTACTTTTTATTAAGATATTTTATAACATCTTCGTTTAAATATGTTTGGTTAGCTCTTTTGGTTACTGTAATTTTTTCTACAAACTTTGCTTTATACAACCCTCCCTTATATGCTTTTTATCCATTAGCAATTATATTCTTTTTGTTCTACAATTTTTTCATTCTCAAAAAACCTTTTCCTTGGAAAGGTCTAACTGTTGGTATTTTATTTTTTCTGGGGCTTCATGCATTTCATCTAATTCCGGTTGCCAGCAATATATTTGATAAGGGCAGTGAATTTAATACCAGGGTGTTCGAGAGCAAAGCTGCAATAAATGCCGGACTGGAATATTTTAATGCAACATTACCTCTTGGAAAAGTAAGTAAAAATATTTTATTGCCTTTGGAGAATCCAACTTTTACCTGGAGTTTAGTCTTTATTCCTCTGTTAATTATTTTAGGCTTTTTGTCTATGCGTAAAAAAAATAAGACATTACTATTAATTAGTATTTTCTTTTTTATAACGCTTTTTTTGGGATCAGCTAATATTACCCAATTGGGAGTAGAATTTTATAGGAAATTATTTCTTGTTCCGGGATTTGGGATGTTTAGAAATTTTTCTGGACAATGGCAGTGGGTCTATATGTTTTTCTATGCACTTCTTGCGGGCGTAGCAATATCCTACTTATTATCTAAATTAAAAAGAAAATATGTTTATATTATTCTTATTGTAACAATAGGTTGTCTTTTAGCACGCTCGTTGATTGTTTTCAATGGGGATATTGTTAATGTTTTTGACAGAGGATCAGAAAGCGTAAAAGTAGTAATGCGTATGGAGCCGCACTATGAACAACTTTTAGCTTTTCTTAAGAAAATTCCCAATGATGGGAAAATTTTTCATGTACCTTTTACGGACTTTGGCTATAATTTAGTTGGCGGATCAAACGGAGGTGTGTATGTAGGTCAATCAATGGTTTCTTTGCTTGCCGGAAAAAATGATTTTTCAGGATATCAAGACATTGATCCTTTTTCCGAAGTGTTTGTAAAAATATCAAGAGAGAAAAATTATCCATTGATTAGGCAAATGATGTCGTTATTGCAAGTTGGGTATGTGCTTTACAATTCCGATTCCTTAATTTCCGATAAATTTTTCCCAACATTTCCTTATGGTTACACTGGTGTTCCTGCATCCCCGTCCGCTGCATTAAGCTTTGTACACAATATTTCTGACAGAAAGGTATATGAAACAGGTCATTATTCTTTATTTGAGGTAAATAAAGGGCAATATCTTCCAAGTTTTTATATTGCATCTGATTTATTTTTTTATAATATTAACAGAAAATATAATACGAAATATTTTAAGGCCTCATCTTTTTTTCCAACTAACCAAAATACAAATGACGATCCTAGGATTGCATATATTGATAGGCTATCTTGCGGCAAAATACTTTCAAAAGATATATGTGATAAGGATAATCACGATTTGGGCAATGAAAATATTCAAATTATTTTTCAAAGAATTAATCCTACAAAATATAAAGTCGAAATAAAAAATGCCACAAAACCATTCCTGTTGGTTTTCCAAAATGCATACAGTCAGAAATGGAGACTATATGGAGCAAACATTTCTCTTGATGTAAAAAATATAAGTGATTCTTATTTCGATGGGGGAATAGTTGAGCTTATGCCCAGAAAAGAGATTATTGATAAAAATATACTTGAAACAAATGCCTTAAAGTCGGTAAATAAAGACACGCATGTTGAAGTTAATGGATATGCAAACGCTTGGTATATAAATCCACAGAATAAGGATCAGGAATTTATAGTAGAAATGACAGGGCAGAAAATATTTTATTACAGTTTGGCAGTATCGTTAGTAAGCTTACTAATTTTTATTTTGTATGGGATAAAACTTTTAAAGAAATAAATTATGCGTAAATTACTTTATCTTTTTATACTTTTATTAATTTTAGGAGACATATTTCTTTTTGCAGTGAGTTCTGATTTTAGGATATTGGGAATATTAATTCTATATGCTTTTTTCATAAAAGTTTTGAAACTTAAAAGTAATGCAACATTTTTTTTATCTTTAATCCTTTTAATTTTGGCTTATGTACAATTTCTTTTTTCCAATCCTATTGTTTTTATTACTCCCGGAGTGCCTATTGCTGAAAAGACAGCCGTTTGGGTTTTCTTATTTATGGTTATAGGTATAATCCAAAAATGGAAAGAATGATGTCGGGCTCAATTATTTGTTATAATAAAGTCTCATGAATAAACTTACCCCGTTTTTAAAGGAAAATAAAAAGACGGTTTTAACTCTTCTTGTTACTGTCATTTTTGCCGATATTATCTTTTTAAATAAAAGTTCGGACCTAATTATCTTTAGTGTTTTAATTCTTTATTCGGTTGCAATTAAGATATTTAATCTAAAAAGCAGACTAGCATTTTTCATTTCTTTATTTTTGTTGGTCATGATGTTTTCGAGTTATTTATTTTCCGGAACCTCGGTATCAACTGAAAAAGCGGCTGTTTGGTTAATACTATTTTTAGCAATTGGAATTATTCAGCAATGGAGAGAATGAAAATCTCAAAACAAACCATACTGCTCTCTCTTGTTTCCATTTTTATTTTCATAGTTCCTTTTTTTTGGTTAAAACCGGGGGAAATGGATATAGGAGGGGATAGCAGCAGACTATATTTTTATGACCCAATTCACTATCTTTTTGGCAGTACTTTGTATAGTGTGTCGGCATCAGCTTTTGGTTTGGAGACAATCTACTATTTCAATATTCCGTTTGTATCTCTACTTATAGTTCTAAAATCAATTTTAGTTTCTCCAACACTTCTCATTTCAGTCTTTCATGGATTTAGCATGAGCAGCGCATTTATTTTTTGTTACTTGATAATAAAAGAGTTAATTCTTGGAGAGAATTCGATTAGTAAGTCGAGCAAAATTCATTATGCGGCAATTGTAGGAGGGTTGGCATACATATTGTCACCGGCTCTTATTGACGGATGGGAGCATGTTCTATGGCCCCATAACCAAATATTTCTTAATCCTCTTTTGTTTTATTTGTTATTGAAATATTTCAAGACTACGAATATAAACTATATTTTTACCGTTGTTATTTTGACTTTTATATTTTCTTCAAACTTTAGCGTAATTTCTGCTCCGGCTATATTTTCATTTTATCCGGTTGCAATATTATTTCTTCTTCTTTATACAAAATTTATAATAAAAAGAAAAATTGTAATTAAGCATATTCTATTAGGATTTTTTCTCTTTTTAGGTGTACAAGTGTTTCATTTGATTCCCCATATTAATAATATTTTTACTTCTGGAAGCGATATCAATAATACGGTTTTTTCTGATGAAAAAAAGTTAATCAGAGGATTAGGATTTTTTTCTGCAGTAGCGGTTAATATTAAAGCAAGCATCAATCTTTTGGGATTTCCTCAAAATAAAATATTTAATCTTTTAGCGGGAATTTTTATAGCTTTTCCTGCGGTGATAGTTTTGTCTTTTATCTTCAATAGAAAAAAAACAATTCTTCTTACGGCATTTTTCTTTCTTGTTGTTTTATTTTTTGCCACTGCTAATATTACGAATACTTGGTTGGAAATTTACAAAGTGCTTTTTTATATTCCCGGGTTTTCGATGTTTAGAAATTTTTACGGGCAATGGCAATTCGTATACGTATTTTTTTATTCTATTCTTTTCGGTCAGGCACTTTACATAATACTTAGTAAGTTAAATAAAGCATATACATATCTTCTCTTGTTCTTTCTTGCTTTAATTTTGATAATAAATTCCATGCCTCTTTTGACAAGCGAACTGGTAAGAAGGCCTCTTTGGCAGTCAAAGGATGTTGTGGAGGTAATGAAAATGGATCCTGATTATGAAAAAGCGCTTTCTTTTGTTAGGTCTCTGCCATCCGACGCAAAAGTGCTGACTCTCCCAATAACTGATCCCGGATATCAAATCGTGGCAGGTAAGAATGGAGGAGCATATATGGGGCCTTCTACAATAGCTTATTTGACAGGAAAAAAAGATTTTTCAGGGATTGAGGAATTTGATAAATATAAAGGTGTAATTCTGAATTTCATTGAAAATAAAAATTTCAGTGAACTTAAAAGATTGTTTGGCATTTTCAATGTAAAATACATTTTCTACAATGCTGATCCTAAAGCGTATGAGGATTTTCCAGGTTTTCCATACCTGTATGTGAGAAAATTTTTACCCATAGATCAAAAAGGCTATAAAGAATTTGTCAAAAGACTTGGTTTTACTGAGATAAAGAATATAAATAATAAATTTTTTGTTTTTGAATTACAAGATGATAGTTATTTACCTCAAATATATGTAGCTAAAAAAACAGAGCATTTTAACAAGGAATTTACGGAAATAAATATTCCGTTATCTCTAGATGGTCAAGAGAGTAGAATTGCAGTTGATAACAATTATCAAGCTCCCACGCCAGACTATAGAGTTAAATTCGATGAAGTATTAACTGATGTTCAGGGTAAGAATTCTTTTTTAGATTTTTTTGTAAATGCAGATTATAGTGTTGGATTTCCCTATGCCTTTTCTGCTTGGCCAACGGATTCTTTAGTTTATCCTTTTGTAGTTTTTCGCGAAAACCTACAGTTGTATAAATCAAAAAAAATAGACGATACATATATTGAAACAGCTATTCTTATTGCCGATAAACGTATTGATGAACTGGAAAGATGGGCAAATAAGACGCCTGTTTTGGGAAATGTGAAAAGTATAGTTGCTCTTAATTTATCATGGAAGGAACCGAGCATGTGGGAAGCGTTGGTCAAAAGAAATAGATACAATGCCTGGGAAATAAGTTTTTTAAGGTATAAAAGAGAAGTATATGATCTGATAAACAGAATAGAAAAACCTAACAGTTCAGCATATTCTTCTACAGCGAATAAAGAAAAACTAAGAAAAGCAGTAGCTGCCGATAGGGAGAGGTTCTATACGATAATTGAAAAAAATGAAAAGCTGTCAAAGGAGAAAAAAATTTATCTTCTCAAGTTGTGTATAGGGATGTTCGATTCGATCATGGAAACTTTACATTCTAAAATACCTCTTCCTCAAGAAATACCCTATGATTTAAGTAATTTAGAAGCGGGAGAATATCAAATTTTCATTGATAAAAAATCTGTCGAAAAGATTGATCAATCAAAATGGCAAATAGTTATTAATGGCAGAAAGCTTTATTTAAAAGATTTTCAACAGGATAGTAGTTGGTACAAAGGGCAAAATATTATTGTAAATGCAAAAGAAAAAAGTTTGACCTTTTTATCGGCACAGCCGGTGAACTTACTTTCTAATGATCAATGGAGACTTTTGCAAGAAAAGGGTTTGGAAAATGATTATGCATCCCTGACAGTAGAAGACGACAGTTTGCCAAATAGCAATGGATTAATTAGGAAAATTAATGACTGGAGTCCAGGGTCTTACTACATATTGTCTTTTGAATACTTAACACATGGAAAAAGCTTCAGAGTAGTTGCCTATGATAAATCTTTGAAAAAAAATACTAATTTTAGAAAAATATTCGAGGATGATTTAAGATCAACGGAATGGAAACCCTATGAAGCTATTTTCCAATCCAGTAATGATGCTAATTTAGGATCATTGCAGATATTGAAATCGGGAAGAGGCATTATGGATACGATAGATACGAAAGAAAAAAATAGCAAAATTGAGATAAAGAATTTTTCAATAATTATGGTTCCAAATCCAAAAATATTGTTAAAAAAAGTACTTAAATCAAATCCAAATTCTGTATTCCCAAAAATTACATTTACAAAAATAAATTCTACAAAATATAAAATCGATGTAAGGAATGCAACTGCTCCATACACTTTGGTTTTTGCAGAAGCATTTAATAGCAAGTGGAGATTGGTAGATTTGGATCCCAAGACAAATACAGAGTCTTTAAGGGGGTACTTATCCAGATTTTTTGCAAGTATAGGCAATATGATTGGAAGTGTATTGAAAATAGAGGAAACAAAAGGAAATGGAACAATAAGTTATTTTGGCACAGATGTGAAAGAAAACTATAGCCAGAATATATTTCTCGATAAATATACATTTAATGCATGGGGTAAAAATGACATAGAATCTGTACACATTGGGGTAAATGGTTACTCTAATGCATGGTATATAAAACCTGAAGATGTCGGAGGAAAAACAGAATACACATTGATTTTGGAGATGGGAACTCAAAAATTATTCTATAGAAGCATGCTTTTGTCAATTTTGACAGTTATTATATGTGTAGTTGTTTTGACAGTTAAGTTATTCAAGCGTTTTTCTAATGAAAAATAAATTAAATATATTCTCTATTCTCTTTTTTGGCTTTATATTCATATCTGTATTCCATAAATGGTTTTTTCAGGGTGAGATTATTGGGGGAGATTGGCCATATCTTTTTAAAGAATCCTTAAATAATTATCATTTTCTGGTTCCATCATGGAATGTCTGGCAAGGGAACGGTCTTGGTGGAACAAATCCAATATATTTCCTGCAGTCTTTTGAAAATATAACAATTTTCTTTGCGAATTTTCTTAATATTCCATGGTCAATTATTTATAAAATTTTCTGGTTTGGTTTTTTTATTTTTTTATCGGTTGCTTCGAGCACTTATTTTATAAATGCTATTTTAGGAAAACTAATGCTTTGGCAAAAATTGCTTGGGGCTATTGTTTTTACAACCAACACTTATATATTAATGCTTGTTGACGGAGGTCAGATGGGAATAGCCCTCGCTTACTCCATTGCCCCTCTTGTTCTGGCAAAGTTCATTAAGCTGGTCGATCATATTAATAGCTCTAATAAGAATTTTCAATTAGCCTTGCTGGCTGGATTGACTTTGTCGCTTCAAGTTCTGTTTGATCCGAGAATTGCGTATGTAAGCATGATAGTAGTTGCGATTTATGCGGCATTAAAGATTAAGAGCAATATATCTAATATTTTTTACTTAGCGTTTTATGTTTTTGTAATTCCGGGCATTATTGTTGTTTTACTGCATATCTTTTGGATTTTACCTCTATTAAGCTTTTCTCAAGATCTATATCAGAGATTTGCTGATTCAGACAATAGCTTAGGAATGGTAAAATTCTTAAGCTTCTCGGATTTTTCTCAAAGCTTGTCTCTTCTTCACCCTAATTGGTCGGAAAATATATTCGGCAAGGTTGGATTTATGAAGCCGGAATTTATCTTGATACCCGTTATTGCCTACTCAAGCTTATTGTTTAAATTCAAAGGCAAGGTCATATTTTTCGCATTAATAGGTCTTCTTGGAGCGTTTTTGGCTAAGGGAGCAAATCCGCCGTTTGGAGAATTATATTTGTGGTCATTTGAAAATGTTCCGGGATTTGGAATGTTTAGGGACTCAAGTAAGTTTTATTTACTGATTGCTCTTTCTTATTCGGTCTTAATACCTTTCGGTATTTATTCTATTTGTGAATGGTTTAATTCAAAACTCAAAAGTCAAAACTCAAAATTACAATTCAAAATTCAAAATTATTTACCTATTATATTATTTCTACTTCTTATTATTTATTGGGCGTTTTTAATTCGTCCTGCAGTCTTGGGGCAGTTGAATGGAACATTCAAAAAACATGAGGTGTCAAAAGAATACATCGACCTTAAAGATTTTTTATACAAACAACCGGAATTTTTCCGTACTCTTTGGGTTCCCCGTCAACAGCGTTTTACTTTTTTTTCAAATGTACATCCTTCAGTTGAAGCCGGCCCGTTGTTCAACGCAACAAGTTCAGCGGAAGTTATACGGGAGTTAAGAAAAACAGATGCTAATGAATACTTATCTTATCTATCTGTCAAATACATAATTGTTCCTTATGATAGTTTGGGCGAGTTTTTCCTAACAGATAGAAAATACGATAAAACAATCCCTGAAAAAATTTATAAAAATTTAGAAACTATTCCGTGGCTGAAAAAAATTGATGGATTCGGCGATATCGTAATATTTGAAGTCCCATCGCCAAAGGATCATTTTTGGTTGGAAAAGTCCGGAAAAATTTTTTACAAAATGATTAGTCCTACTCAATATACCGTTAACGCTTCAGCTATTCATGACCAAAAACTTATTTTTTCTGAACAATATAATCCATCATGGGTTGCAAAAATTGGCGATAAAGAAATCAAGTCTGAGAAAACTCCGGAAAATTTAAATAGTTTCGCACTGAAAAAAGGAGATTACGGCTTGGAAGTTATTTTTTTGCAAGATAAGGCTTACAATTATGGCAGAGCTATATCTTTTGTTACATTTTTGATAGTATTGTTCTTTATTTTTAAATATAGAAAACATAGCAGCTTGTCGAATTAGCTCAACTTAGCTATAATCAAAAAATGAGAATTTTAATTACAGGAGCCGCAGGTTTCATGGGTGGTCATCTGGTTGATTCTTTGGTAAGCAATTCCGAGCATGAGATTTTTGCTGTTGATGATCTTTCCGGAGGATATAGGGATAATGTTAGCTCTAAAGCTCATTTCACGAAATTAGACCTAAGAGATCGCAAGAAAGTGGAAGAATATGTCGCAAAAATAAAACCTGAACTCATGTATTATTTGGCAGCTGATGCTTCTGAGGGAAGAAGTCAATTTACTCCAATCAATTCTACGGAAAGAAATCACCTTGCCTACATGTATACGATCGTTCCTGCCATAAAGCATGGTTTGAAAAAAGTTGTACTTACCAGCTCAATGAGTGTGTATGGCGCGCAAAAGCCTCCATTCTCCGAAGACATGCTCAAAAAGCCGGAAGATATATATGGAATTGCAAAGGGAGCAATGGAAGACGCAACGGAAGTTTTGGCAAAGGTACATGGTTTTGAATATGTAATTATTCGGCCTCACAATGTGTATGGTCCAAAGCAAAATCTAGCTGACCCCTATAGAAATGTTATTGCAATTTTCATCAATTGTCTTTTGAACAACAAACATTTTTATATATATGGAGAAGGAAACCAGAAAAGAGCTTTTACTTACATTGAAGATTTCACTCCTTATTTTTCACAAAGCGGATTTAGCGAAGAGTGTAATGGAGAAGTAATTAATATTGGACCCAAAGAAGAACACACGATTAATGAGTTAGCGGATATTGTTCTCAAAGTTTTCTTTCCTGATGGAAATGTCCCAAAACATTTAAGACCGCAATATTTTCCGCTGCGTCCCCAAGAGGTTATGGAAGCTTATTGCACCAACGATAAAGCGACAAAGCTTTTGGGCTATAAGACAACAGTATCCCTTGAGGAGGGAGTATTAAAAATGATTAAGTGGGCAAAAGAAAAAGGTCCTCAGAAATTCAAATACTTAAAAAACGGAGTTGAGCTTTCGACAAAAGACTTACCTGTAACATGGAGCAAAAAATTAATTTAATATGCCAAAAGTTTCAATTATAGTCCTTAACTGGAATGGTAAGAAATTCCTCAAAAATTGTCTGGATTCCCTCAGGAAATTAATCTATCCTAATTTAGAAATAATTATTGTAGATAATTACTCTATGGATGGGTCTCAAGAATTTGTTAAAAAAAACTATCCAGAATTTAAGCTTTTAGAAAATAAAAAAAACTACGGATTTGCAAAAGGAAACAATATTGGATTCCATGCGTCAAAAGGTAAATATGTTTTATTTCTAAACAATGATACGGTTGTGCTGCCAAACTTTTTAGAACCCCTTGTGGATGATTGTGAGCAAGATTCCGAAATTGGCTGCGTGCAGCCGCAATTAAGATTAATGAGCGATAAATCTATGATGGATCAAATGGGATCTTTCATATCTTTTCTTGGTTTTTTATATCACTATGGCTATAGAAAGAAATATTCAGATAAAAAATATGGAAAAAGAAAAGAAATTTTTTCAGCAAAAGGCGCATGCATAATGTTTCCCCGTAAAGTATTAGAGAAAATAGGATTATTTGATGAAGATTTTTTTATTTTTTTTGAAGAGACAGATTTGTGTTTTAGAGTCTGGCTTTCAGGACGAAAAGTTATATATGAACCAAAGTCTTTGATTTATCATGTTGTAGGCGGAGACACGACAGCGTCTGACAAGTACAAATACGAAAGAAGAATATATTTGATATTCAGAAATACCAATTGTTCTTATCTTAAAAATTTTGGCACTCGCAATTTAATAACTGTTTATCCAATTTTCCTAAGCGTCCAGATATGTATATTTATACTTTTCTTAATTCAATTCCGTTTTAATTTATTAAGAGCAATTATAAAAGCTTATTGGTGGAATATCATAAATTTGAAAAAAACCCTAAGCAAGAGAAGACATGTGCAATACGATATAAGAAAAGTTTCAGATAAATATTTGGACAAGTTTATTAAGTTAACTCCCCGTCCAAGTTATTATTATTATTCTCTTTTTAAGACAACTCAGGAGTACAATGATTAAATGAAAAAAACAAATTCTTGTATTTTATGCGGGTCATCGGAATCAATTCCATTATATTTAGGTTCCGAAAGAATGTTTGGATTTGGCGGAAATTTTTTTGTCAAAAAATGCAGTAAATGTTCTCTTATGTTTTTAGATCCTCAACTGTCTAGGTCCCAGCTTAAAAAATATTATCCAAGCAAAGAATATTATATATACAACAGAAGTGCAAAAAAAGGACCAATAGAAATAGTCAGAGATTATCTTGTTGCGCATTATTATTCGCCTAATTTCCTAAGTTTTCTTATCAGTGCATTTATCAAAAATGTTCCGGCTATGCCTTCATATGTTAAGAATGGAAAGATTCTTGATCTTGGGTGCGGAACAGGCGATACTTTAGTTCTTTTAAAAAAATTAGGATGGGATGTGTATGGGATAGATATGAATGAAAACGCTATTGCCACAGGAAAAAAGCGAGGACTAAATAATTTAAAACTGGGGACATACAAAGACATCGATAAATATCCGGATAAATTTTTTGATGCGATTAGGCTTTATCATGTTATCGAGCATTTAGATGATCCGAAACTTTGCTTAAATTTGATAAGAAAAAAACTAAAAAAAGGAGGAGAATTGGTAATGGGAACTCCGAATATTGAGAGTTTGGTTAGTAAAATATTTAAATCTTATTGGTACAATTTAGATTCTCCAAGACATTTATTTATCTTTTCACCCCTTACTCTTAGGAAGTTGACAGAAAAGAATGGTTTTTCTGTAAAAAAAATAGAGTTTTGTTCGGCCGGAGGAATAATTGGAAGCATTCAATATCTCATAAATGGTCTTTTTAACAAAAGAATAGACTTAATACATAGATTTTCCTTAATCATTTTATTTTATCCATTGGAATGGATTCTTGATAAATTTCAAACTGGTGATGTTTTTACGATTAGGGCATATAAAAGATGAATATTGTAAAAAAAAATATCAACTGGAAAGTCAAAACACTTCTTCCATATCTTAATAAATCTGAAAAAGTTTTGGATTTTGGTTGCGGAGATTTATCTCTTTCGAGTTCTTTAAAATTATCTATTCCCGGACTCAATATAACAGGAGTTGATGTAGTAGATTTCAAGATAAATCAAAATGACATAAAATTTATCAAGTATGATGGTAAAAAATTACCATTTAAAGATAACTCTTTTGATACGGTCGTTTCTTTTTATGTCTTCCATCATTGCGATAATCCCATTAATTCTTTTAAAGAATGCCTGCGTGTTGGAAAAAGAGTTGTTGTTGTTGAGTCTGTCTACAGACATCCTTTGGAAATACCATTTATGAGATTTATGGACTGGATTTATAATAAGTTTAAATCCGATTCCGTGCATTTAAGCTATCAATTTCTTTCGTATAAAGATTGGGTAAAAGTATTTTCTCAAGATAAATTAAAAATGGTTAGCTCTAAAAGAATCAAGCAGATATTTCTCTCTTCTATTTTTCCGATTGGAATATCATATGCTTTTGAGGTAACTAAAGAAAATTAATTGAACAATTTGGGATAAAGCTTTTTATAGTTGTATTTTTCTGCTAAAGCCAGAGCATTATTTGCAAAAACCTTTTTATCTTTTATTATCTTAACTACCGCATCAATAAATTCTTGATTTGAATTATAGTTTATAACGATACCGGCTTTGGAATTTGCTATTTCTTGGGAAAATTCAGGAACATTGGTTGTAATAACAGGAAGCCCTTGATTTATATAAGCTTTTATTTTAGAGGGATCAGTCCAATAATGTTCGCTCCATTTTAAGGGTACATATGTGGCAAGTCCAATACTCCAATTTTTTATAAGGCGGTCCATGTCGTCATCTTTTTCTACATAACCATAAAATTTTACTAAGTTTGCAAATTTCTTAGCTCTTTCTCTAAAATAATTTTCTTCAGGTCCGGACCCTATAATTTCTACTTTAATTTTTGGAAATATTTTCTTGAGTTGTATAAGATTATCGAAAAGAATATCAAGTCCCTGAGTTCTCTTAAGCATTCCCAAATGTCCAAGTATAATTTCCTTATCTTTCCCCATGTATTTTTTTATTGGATTAGTGCCAATTGGGATAATTAACTGTTTTTTATTTTCTTTTCTCGCGGATTCCAAATGCTTATTTAGAAAAATTACTTTATTTGAAAAAAGTCTTCCTGACTTATCAAATTTCCAATATCCCCATCTGGCGATTCTTAGGCCAATATGGGGATGATTGGGAGGAAAATAATCCCATACCCAATATATTGTTTTTTTAACTAATTTAAAAAATCTTAAAATATTTCCCGCCCATGCTGTAAATGCATTTACACTAAGAAAATAATCAAATTTTCCAACTTTTTTCTGATAAATAAAAGTGTACCAAATAGTTTGCAGCATTATTGCTGCAGCAACAAATGGTAGAGAAGGAAAAAGAAGAGCCGGATGAGTTCTTAGCCAAATGAGGTTTTTGGAAAATAGTATTTCGCCGTTTTTATAAAATGTTAATTTTGACCTTCTTCCTTTTTTAAGTCTTAAATGATCATAGGAAAAATGCAAAACAAAAGAAAAATTATTAACAAGATAATCTAATATTCTGCCGGCATTATCGTATGGGGCGAAATTTACATAGACAATTGACTTATTGGATTTCATATTCGGTAATTAAATTTAGAGTATAGTTGAAAAGATCATCATTTTGCAAGGAAAATGTGTATAATATACGGGATTATGATAAGTATTGTTGTGCCGTTATATAACGAAGAAGAAAGCATAGAGGCTCTCTATAAAGAAATTATTAGATTCTTGAAAGGTCACGAGTTTCAAGTTTTATTTGTTGATGATGGTTCAACTGATAGATCATTGCAAATTTTACAAGCGCTTGAGAGAAAAGATAGAAGGATAAAAATATATTCTTTTAGGAAAAACAGCGGAAAAGCAGAAGCTCTTACTTTTGGTTTTCAGAAAGCAAAAGGAGATTGTATTGTAACTTTGGATGCGGATTTGCAAGATAAGCCAAAAGAAATCGTGAAACTTATTAAAAAAGCAGAGGAAGGAAGTTGGGATGTTGTTTGCGGATGGAGGAAAAATAGAAATGATTCGATAGGGAAAATTTTTTCCTCCAAACTTTTTAATTCCATAGCCTCTATTTTTTGGAGATTAAAATTGCATGACTATAATTGTGGTTTAAAGCTCTATTCAAGAGAAGCTGCAAAAAGTCTGAATCTTTATGGGGGAATGCATAGATTTATACCTCTTTTAGCTCATGATCAAGGTTTTACTGTAACAGAGATTGCTGTAGAACATGATAAAAGAAAATATGGAAAATCAAAATATGGATTTTCTAAAATATGGAAAGATTTACCTGACATATTCACAATGCTTTTTTTGAGTAAGTATAGTCAGAGGCCATTCCATTTTTTTGGAATTGTAGGATCGTTCTTAATTTTAATGGGAATTACTATATTGGGGTATCTTACCTACCTTCGTGTATTGGGAGAAACAATTGGCCAGCGGCCGCTTTTATTTTTTGGAATGCTTCTTGTGATTAGCGGTTTTCAATTATTTTTTACAGGATTCTTAGCAGATTTGATTATAAACACATCTCACAAGAAAAATAAAGAATTTTTCCTCAGATACTCATCAGAAGAATAAAGTTCTATTTTGTCGCAATTATAGTTATCCAAGGAAAAGGAAGTCTGATTTTGTCAATTTTTAACCCATTTTTTTTAAGATACTTTTTCAAGCTTAAGGGACTCCAATGATTTATGTGTCCCTCATCATTTCCAAGTCGTGAGAGATTTTTGCCCCTCAAAAAATTGCTAAGCATAAAAAGCGGCTCGTTGGGCACGCTTATAATTAAATATTTCCTACTGACTCTTAACATCTCTTTCAGAGCTTTGGTAGGGTCCTCTAGATGCTCAAGTACCTCTGTGCAGATTACAAGATCAAAAGAGTTATTTTTGTATGGGAGTTCGTATATGCTTCCTTCTTTGAAGGTTAAATTTGGGAACAGTTTTTTACCAAAAACAATAGCATCTTTTGAATATTCAATTCCTTCAATTTTTCCGCCTATTTGATTTTTGCTTAATTTATCCATAGTAAATCCTTCACCGCATCCGGCATCCAATATAGTTTTGGGGGATAAGGGTTTTGCTAAAGATATGAGCGAAGAATAAAAATTACCAATTAGAAATTTTTGAATTGGATTTTTGCTTGTATGTTTTAGAAAATTAGTAGGTAGCGGCGTTTTTGTCATTTAATTGCTTTTGTGTAATAATTCATTATAGGTTAGAGACAATGAAGATACAAGATATAGTTTTTTTTGCGGCTTTGGTCTTATTAATAATAAAACACAATCCAAAAATTGCTGTATTTTGTGGCCTTGCATGTCTTATATTATCCATTCCGCTTTTCTCTTTTTGGATATTTTTTACAGCAGAACGATTAGTTTGGTACGCAGCCGGATTTTTTCTCTTAGCAGTTATTTTTTATTTAATTCAGAAAAATGAACAAAACAGCTCTTAATATTGCCATTATTCCCTCCGATGAAGTAATTATTCAGGTAATAGAAATGAGTAAAAAAATTGCAGAAGAAATAGGATCGGAGTTTGTTCTCAATCAGGAAAATTTAATTCCCCACATCACAATATATCAAGCTTTGTACCCGAATAAAAATATAGATAAATTAAGAAATATAGCAAAAGAATTATCTTTTGGGCAGGAATTACTTGAAATACAGCTTGATTCGATAGTTATATCTCATCAAACTTTTCTTTTTTGGAAATGTTCACAAAATAAAACTTTGCAGGGTCTTCATGAGAAGGCTGTTAAATTGGCAAATCCTTTAAGGGAAGGGTTAATTCCTTCCTCTCTTTCAAATATCAAGGAGTTTTCCGAAGAGGACAGGCACGATATTAAAATGTTTGGTTCGCTACTTATCGGTCCTCATTACGATCCCCATATAACTATTACTTGATTGAGTAAAGAAGGAGAGTCTAGGAGGGCAATTGAAGCATTATCCGGATCAAAAAAACTTTCATTTAGACCAGAGGGCTTGATTTTGGGTTATTTAGGTCAGCATGGAACCGTAACCGGAATAGTTGAAAACTTCAGTTTTAAGTGATCTAATCTGATACAATTAAGAGATGAGGATTGGGATAGATGTATCTCAAATTGTTTACGAAGGAACAGGCGTTTCTCAGTGGATTACAAGCCTTGTTGAGCAATTAATTAAGGCTGATAGCAAGAATGAATACGTCCTTTTCTTCTCAAGCTTAAGAAGCAATTTTCAATCTTCAATTTTCAATTTTCAATCAAATTCAAATGTTCAAATTAAGAAATTTAGGTTTCCACCTAGCTTATTAGATCTTCTATGGAATAAATTGCATGTTTTGCCGATTGAGTGGCTGATTGGAGATGTTGATATTTTTGTAACATCAGATTGGACTGAGCCTCCAGCAATCAGAGCCAAAAAAGCAACTATTTTATATGACCTTATTGTTTATAAATACCCTCAAGAAACAGATAGGAAAATTGTTGAAGTTCAGAAAAGGAAATTAAAATGGGTTAAGAAAGAGTCTGATTTAATTTTTTGTATCTCTAGAGCAACCAAAAAAGATGCGATGGAAGTTTTGGGAATAGAGGAAAAACGATTAAAAGTTATTTATCCGGGAATTTAATATGTTAATAGGTATTGACGGAAATGAGGCAAATGTTGAAAGAAAAGTTGGAATCGGAGAATACAGCTTCGAACTGCTTCGACAGTTCGAAGAATTTAAAATTCCCAATTTGCAATTTACAATTTATCTTAAAAATAAACCAAGATCTGATATGCCAAGGGAAAGAGATGGATGGAAATATAGAGTAATTGGTCCAAAGAAATTTTGGACGCAATTTAGACTGCCTTTGGATCTATTTTTCCACAAACCAAGACCTGATATATTTTTTACCCCAAGTCATTATGCTCCGAGATTTTCCCCTATCCCAACAGCGATTTCAATAATGGATGTTTCCTACATTCATTTTCCTGAGCTTTTCAAAAAGTCAGATTTATATCAGCTGAGGAATTGGACTGCATATTCGGTAAGAAATTCATCTAAAATTTTTACAATTAGTCAGGCGTCAAAAGATGATATAATCAAAACATACGGAGTTTCTGGCGGAAAAGTATCAGTTACATACCCGGGTGTGAAGCTTAAAAATACAATGCAAAATTCAAAAGTGTTGGAAGATAAATACGGAATTAAGGGTGAATATGTTTTATTTGTAGGCACACTTCAACCGAGAAAAAACATAGTTCGCTTGATCGAAGCCTTCTCGATGCTAATTAATACGAATTCAGAGCGAATTAATCCGAATATTAACTTGGTGATTATTGGAAAAAAAGGCTGGTTGCTTGAAGAGATTTTAGGAGCTCCTAAAAAGTTTGATGTTGAGGATAAAGTAAAGTTTTTGGATTTTGTGCCGGATGAGGACTTGCCCTCTTTTTATAAAAATGCACTTTGTTTTGTTTTGCCAAGTCTTTATGAGGGATTTGGACTTCCGGTTCTTGAGGCAATGAAATATGGATGTCCTGTTATTGCGAGCAACACTTCATCTCTTCCTGAAGCTGGAGGAGATGCAGCGCTTTATGTTAATCCATTGGATGTAGAAGACATTGTAAAAAACTTAGAGCTAATAATTAATAACGAAAAACTAAGAAAAGAACTTATAGAAAAAGGATACGAGCAGGTAAAAAAATTTTCCTGGGAAAAAACAGCAAAAGAAACCCTTAAGGGGCTAGAAGGATTAATGATTAAGGATTAATGATAAATTATGAATAAAATCGTAAGAAGATTAAAGACCGTTTTGTTGGAATTTATTGTAATGAAGTTGCATTGTGTCGGGCATGTTCCGTCGCATCATTTCAGAAGGTTTTTTTATCGACTTTTTGGAATGAAAATAGGCAAAGGGTCAGCTATTCATATGGGAGCGCGTTTCTATAATCCGTTTAATATCTCAATAGGAGAAGATTCAATTATCGGCGAGGATGTTGTTTTAGACGGAAGAGGCAAGCTTATTATTGGAAATCATGTTGATATAGCGTCGGAAGTTATGATTTATAATGCAGAGCATGATGTCAGAGATCCAAGTTTTCAGGCAATTTGTGAATCTGTTGTAATAGAGGATTATGTATTTATTGGCCCACGGGCGATTATTCTTCCGGGAGTGACAATAAAAAGGGGTGCAGTTGTTGGAGCAGGAGCTGTTGTTACAAAAGATGTTGAAGCAGGAATAATTGTCGGAGGAGTGCCTGCAAAACAAATAGGAGAACGGGGAGTAAAAGATTTCAATTATAGACTTGGCCGCGCTAGCCTGTTTAGATAAAATGATTAAACTGTCAATTGTTGTTCTCTCCTATAATACGCAAGATTTGATATTGAATTGTTTAAAATCTGTTGTCTCCCAATACGAAAAATCATTAGAGCAAAAAGAGTTTGAGATATTGGTTGTAGACAATGCTTCTGCCGACGATTCGGCATCCGCAATCTTAGATCTTAAATCTAAAATCTTAAATCTGGCATTGATTCAGAACAGGGAGAATGTGGGTTTTGCAAAGGGGTGCAATATCGGAGCAAAATCTGCAAAAGGAGAATATGTTCTTTTTCTAAATTCGGATACTATCATAGAAGATGACGGGTTGTTAAGAATGGTAGAATTCTTGGATAAAAATCCGAATATTGCAATTTTGGGAGGAAAATTAATGAATGATAACGGTTCTTCTCAAAAATCGACTGGTAAATTCTATAATCTTTTTAATCTTTTTATTATGCTTTTGGGATTGGAAAGATTGGGTTTTTTGAGATCAAGCCCAGATAAAATCCAAAAAGTTGATTGGGTAAGTGGAGCCTGCATGATGGTGAGAAAAAACATTTTTGAAAAACTATCAGGATTTGATGAGAAGCTTTTTATGTATATGGAAGATATGGAAATTTGCTTTAGGGTAAAAAAGCTTGGCTTTCCAACTTATTTTTACCCCAATCTTTCATTGAAGCATAAGTCTCAAGGTAGCAGCAATAGAACTTTTGCTATAATTAATATTTATAAGGGTATTTTACATTTTTACTCAAAACACAAAACCCGTTTTGAATATCTCATTGCCAAAGCATTACTCGTTCTAAAGGCAGAAATTTTAATCTGCATAGGGTTTTTAACGTTTAATTCGGTTTTGAGAGATAGATATAGAAAAGCAATATCTTGATTTATGAAGATTCTAAAATGGATTTCAAATAATTTTCTGTTCGTTTTCACAATCTTTCTTCTTGCATTCATACCTCTATATCCGAAATTACCGCTTTTGGATGTAGTCAATACCTGGGTGTATGTAAGAGCGGAAGACTTCATTGTTGCTTTGACTGTTGTAGTTTGGACAACAATGTTAGTTCTTAAAAAGGTTACCCTAAGAACTCCATTAACCATTCCTATTCTTGCCTTTTGGATTGTTGGTGGAATTTCTACATTCCACGGAGTAATGCTGATTTTCCCGACTCTTTCGGATGTTTTTTCCAATGTTGCTTTTTTGAGTTTTATGCGAAGAATTGAATATATATTTTTGTTTTTTGTTGCATTTACAAGCATTAAAGATAAGAAATATATCAATTTAGTTGTATATGCATTAGCAGTAATTCTTATTCTAATTGCAGGATATGGCATGGGGCAAAAATATTTGGGATTTCCTGCTTATCTAACTATGAATGAAGAATTTGCGAAGGGAATCCCAATACAGCTTTCTGGATTATCCCGCGTTCCCTCAACTTTTGCCGGCCATTATGATCTGGCTGCATATCTGGTTTTGATAATTCCCATTTTGACCAGCGCACTTTTTGCATTTAAGAATTGGTTCGCAAAAATATTCTTAGCGGTTTCAGTTGTTTTGGGTTTTGCCCTTCTTTTTATGACAGTTTCCAGAGTTTCCTTTATCGTCCTCCTTATTTCATTGGTGATGCTACTTTTTCTTCAGAAGATGAGACTCATTATTCTTTCTCTTTTTGTTATCACCATTCTGTTTTTGGGTTTTTTCCCAAGTCTTGCTGCAAGATTTAGTAATTCACTCAAACAGGTGACAGTACTTGTTGATTCGGAAACTGGTGCTGCAATAGGACAAATCAGAGAAGTTGATAGCTCTTATTTCAAGAATAAAATTATTAAAAGACATATGCTTACTTTGGAAGAAGTGGGCCAGGGCACCAGCTCCGCCGTACTTCCTTTTGAGCTAATTCCTCCGAAACCAATACTTCTTGTTGAGGCAAACGAGCCAACGGGAGAAGATCTTCCGCAAGGAACTGGTTACATAAATCTTCCCTTGTCGCCAATTCTAAGACGCGAAAGTCAATTTTTCTTTGAGAAAACCAATCAAGCCACAACATCCGCAGAAGCTCAAGTATTTTTTGGGGATTATGTAATCAAAAAAGCCTATGCGTATGATCTTTCATTTACGACAAGATTTCAAGGCGAATGGCCCAGAACAATAGAAGCATTCAAAAGAAATATATTTTTGGGGAGCGGATATGGTTCCGTGACTCTTGCGGTTGACAATAATTATCTGCGTATTTTAGGAGAGTCAGGACTTCTTGGGTTTATAGCTTTCCTGTCGGTGTTTTTGGTTGCCGGTTTATATATACAAAAAGTGCTTCCTAAAGTGGATGACGCATTAACCAGGAGCTTTATTTTGGGGTTTGTGGCCGGAACTTTTGGTCTTATGTTGAATGCGATATTTATTGATGTTTTTGAAGCGTCTAAAGTTGCCTTCACCCTGTGGCTTTTGATGGGAATAACTCTTGGCATTTTAACTCTTTACAAAAATTTTGATATAGATATGTTTGATGAATTTAAGAAAGCGATTATTTCCCCATATGCAATTATTGTTTATCTTGGAATTGCAACAGTGGCATTGTATTCTTCGGCATCCGGCTATTTCTTTACAGGAGACGATTTTACCTGGTTTAGGTGGATTGCCGATTGTCATCGGGGGGTTGTTAATAACGAGCCATGCCAGCCCTCTCTCATAACAGCCATTCGTGACCTGACAGAGGCTAATGGATTTTTCTACCGTCCGGGAACAAAAATATATTTTTCATTGATGTATTCGGTATTTTGGCTGAATCAAGCAGTTTATCATTTTGTATCATTTATTTTGCATTTTGGAGTTGTGACTCTTATATTCCTAATTTCAAAAAGAATATTGAAAAATTACTTTTTATCGATAGTCAGCGCAATTTTATTTCTCGTTCTCAGCGGTTATCAGGAGGCTATCTTTTGGGTATCTTCAACAGGTTTTCTTTTCACAGCATTCTTTGCATTCTTAAGCATTTTGTCTTTTATTCTCTGGAAAGAAAAGAAAAAGAAAATCTTTATTGTTGCATCAGTAGCTTCAATTATCAGTAGTTTTATGTTCCATGAATTGGGAGTTGTTGTTCCTCTTCTTGTCATTCTTTACGACAGGATTTTTGGAGAACCAAGGGAGCCTCGGAAAATCTACAAACTTCTTCTCTTGCCTATCGTTCCGTATCTGATTTTGCGTTTCATTGCTAACAGCCATTGGTTTAACGGAGATTATAGTTATAATTTATTCAAACTCCCTTATAATTTTGCCGGCAATGCTATTGGTTATTTTGCTCTTGGTGTTTTAGGTCCCATAAGCAGTCCTATTTATACCGCATTAAGATCTCTTGGCAGAGAACACATGATTCTGTCTCTTGTAGTGTTGGCCTTGGTTGCTCTAATTATTGTGAAAGCTTACAAAATGTTTTTCAAGAAAATTGAAGGCAGAGAAAAGAAAATAATTATTTTTTCAGTATTATTTTTTGCAATATCGCTTCTTCCATTTTTGGGATTAGGCAATATTTCATCCAGATATAGTTATTTGTCTTCATTTGGAATTGTTCTTCTTTTGTCTCTTTTTGCAAAATACATATATTCTTATTTACTTATATATGGAAAAACTATTGCAGCCGGCATTATAGTTTTGGTATCTATTGTTTTTTTCTCCATGCAGCTTTTTCAATTACAAAAAATACATAGTGATTGGCATGATGCCGGCAATATTTCAAAAAAATTTCTAGTTTCTCTTAACAAGCTCTATACGGAAAGTTACAAGCAAAATGAAGTCCAGTTATTTTTTGTTGATCCGCCCATAAAACATGGAGAAGCATGGGTTTTTCCGGTTGGAATTGAAGATGCAATTTGGCTTACTTTCCGTAACAACAATATCTCAGTTAACTCTCGGGAGCAGCTTATACCGGCTCTACAGTACGCATTAACTTCTAAGACCGTCACCCGGGTATTGCAATTTAATAAAGAGGCTGATGGCGGATTTACAGAATTCAACCCCGCATATTTGAAGGAGATTGGCCAGTGAAGAAGGAAATATTAATTCTACTATTTATTTTAATTGGTGCATTTGCAGTCCGTTTATATAGGTTTGATGCGCCGGTGGCGGATTGGCATAGCTGGAGACAGGTGGATACATCTGCAGTTTCACGCACATTTGTTAAAGACGGATTTGATATTTTACGGCCCAGGTTTCCGGATTTATCAAAAGGAGTTTCCCTAATTGATAATCCGGAGGGTTATCGTTTTGTTGAATTTCCTATTTACAATGTGGCTCAGGCAGGTTTATTCAAACTTTTTAATACATTTACGCTGGAAGAATGGGGAAGATTAGTGACTATTTTTTCATCTCTTGTTTCTATTGTTTTTCTCTATTTATTAGTTGCGAAATATATAAATCCACGAGCCGGACTAATTGCTGCTTTTTTCTTTGCTTTTGTTCCATATAGTATTTATTACAGTCGTACCATTCTTCCGGACCAATCAATGGTTGCGTCTTTGCTAGCCGGTACATATTTTTTTTCCAATTGGATGGACGAAAGCGAAAAGCGAAAAGCGAAAAGCGAAAAGCGAAAGCTGGCAGAATATGTATTTTTTATTCTTGCTCTAATCTTTACTTCAACAGCATTGCTTCTCAAACCCTATGCTTTGTTTTTTTCTTTGCCGTTATTTTATTTGGCATGGTATCAATTTGGATTTGGATTTTTAAAAAAATGGCAGTTATGGGTTTTTCTAATTTTAGCAATTATCCCGTTGGGATTATGGCATGAATGGATGGCTCAAAAAGAATTTATTCAAGGAGTTCCGCGCAATGATTGGTTATTTAATGGAAATGGAATTCGTTTTAAAGGAGCATTTTTTCATTGGATTTTTGCCGATAGAATAGGACGGCTTATTTTAGGATATTGGGGTTTGCCTTTTGTTGTTTTAGGCATTCTTAGGAAAATAAATAAAAAGGAAGGTTTCTTTTTCTACTTTTTTCTTATCTCCTGTCTCTTATTCATGACTGTTTTGGCAACAGGAAATATCCAACACGATTATTATCAAGTGCTTATTATGCCAACATTGGCTATATTCTTTGCTAAAGGAGTAGATTTCATTTTGGAAAAACAGGACATATTTAATTATTGGATTTCCCGTTTGGTAATCGGAGTTGGAATTATTTTTACACTAATGTTTGGGTGGTTTGCTGTTCGGGATTACTACAGTATTCAGCATCCCAATCTTGTGGCTGCCGGCGATGCAGTTGATAGGCTTGTTCCAAAAGATGCAAAAATTATCGCGCCATATGGCGGAGACACGACATTTTTATACTATACCAATAGAAAAGGTTGGCCTGTTTTTGACCGTTCGTTTAAAGCTTTTAAAAAAGCAGGAGCATCTTATATTGCATTTGCCGATCCAACTCCGGAAGAACTGAATCTGGAAACTTTATTTGCGCCTGTAATAGTCAGAAAAGAATATGCAATATTTGACATGACCAAGCCAACTGCCAAAGGTATAATCGCGCAAGAAAAAAATTAAGATGAACATTCTTCTGGTCTCATCATATCTGCCTTATCCTCTTTTTTCCGGAGGACATATCCGTTTGTATAATTTGATTAAAGAATTAAGTAGTGAGCACAAAATAACTTTGATTTGCGAGAAAAGAGATTCTCAGGGGGAAGTAGAAATTAATGAACTTAAGAAATTCTGTAAAAAAGTCATTACTGTACCTCGCAAAAAACAATGGACAATAGCAAATATTCTGAAAACAGGCTTATCTTTTTCTTCATTTTTGGTAACAGGACACACAAGTAGAATGATGAAAAAAGAAATACAAAGAGAACTTAATGAATCTCAATTTGACCTGATTCATGTAGAAACTTCTTATGTTATGCAAAATATTCCGGAAATAGAAATTCCTCTTGTTTTGGTTGAGCACAATATAGAATATCTTGTTTACAAACGGTTTGCAGATAATGTGCCTTTGTTGTTAAGACTTCTTCTTTACTTAGATATTCTCAAACTTAAATCTTGGGAGGAAAATATTTGGAAAAGAGTTGCCAAATTGGTTGCGGTTTCGGAGAATGAAAAAAAGATAATGGAAAAAATCAGAAAAGATGTTGCTCTTGTTTCCAATGGAGTCGATATTAATAAGTTTAAAGTCAGAAGTCAGAAGTCAGAAGTTAGGAGTTCGGAGAAGAAAATATTATTTATTGGCGAATTTAAGTGGGTGCAAAATAGAGATGCAATTGAATGGATAGTGAAAGAAATCTGGCCAAAATTAAGAGAAGAATTTATTCCTTCAATGACTGATGGGGGAATGAAGCTGTGGGTGGTTGGAAGAAATATCCCGCAATCAATCCGAAAATTAACAAATGACAAAAGCATTGTGTTTGATGATGAAGCGCCAAAAGAAACAGAAAAAATTTATGAGGCCGCGGATTTATTACTTGCTCCCATACGCGTTGGCGGAGGAACAAGTTTTAAAATTCTGGAGGCAATGGCATCTGGTGTTCCTGTAATAACAACGCCCTTGGGGAATGCAATTAACGCGAAAGAAAACTTAGAAATCGTAATTGCCAATGATTTGGATGGATTCGTACAAAAAATTCGGGAGCTATTCGCCAACAAAGAATTTTATGGAGCTATTTCAAAAAATGGCAGACACTTGGTTGAGGAAAAATATAACTGGCAAAAAATTTCTCAGGATTTAAATTCTGTTTATTCATCAGTTGTTCCATATGCTTGATCTTTCAATTATTATTGTCAATTACAACACAAAAGAGTTTTTAAAAAGATGTATTTTTTCGATTGTAGAAAATGTGAAAAATGTTTCTTACGAAATTATTGTTGTTGATAATGCCTCTACCGATGACTCGGCATCGGCAATCTTAAATCTTAAATCTGAAATCTTAAATCTAAAAACCATTTTAAACAAAGAAAATTTAGGTTTTTCAAAAGCGAATAATCAGGGAATAAAAATTTCGCAAAATTGTAAATATGTTTTGTTTTTGAATCCCGACACTATTGTGCAAAGCGGGACTGTTGAAAAGATGATTGGATTTATGGACACTCACAAAGACGCGGGAGCATCCACTTGCAAGCTTGTTATGTTGAATGGAAAAATAGATGATGCATCACATCGCGGATTTCCAACTCCATGGAATTCTTTTTGTTACTTCATGGGATTGTCACGGATATTTCCAAAATCACGGATTTTCGCTGGGTATAATTTGGGCTGGATGGATATGAATTCCACTCATCAGATAGATGCGCTGTGTGGAGCATTTATGCTGGTTCAAAGAGAGGCAGGCATAGATGCAAAATGGTGGGATGAAGATTATTTTTTCTATGGAGAAGATATTGATTTTTGTTATATGCTGAAACAACTTGGCTGGAAAATTTATTATGTTCCGGAAGTTTTTGTAACACATTACAAAGGAGTATCTGGTGGAATAAAATCAGTTTCAAAGCAAATTTCAACAGCCAGTGAAGAGACGAAAAAAAGAGCAACCAAATGGCGATTTGATGCAATGAGAATTTTCTACAAGAAACATTACAAAGAAAAATACCCTGCAGTTATTAATTTTTTGGTAAATACTGGAATTTCGATAAGGGAGCGCTTATGAAAATTGGAATTGATTGTAGGTTGTGGAATGAAACAGGAGTTGGGCGTTATATTCGGAATTTGGTTTTAAATTTACAAAAATTAGATAAGAAAAATGAATATATTTTGTTTGCTTTGTCTAAGGACAAAGGGGAGATTCTGAAACAAGTTCAGAATGACAAATTTAAAGCGATTGAAACAAACATCCGCTGGCATACGATTGAAGAACAAGTAAAGTTTCCTGCAATTTTAAATAGAGAAAATTTAGATTTAATGCACTTTCCATATTTTTCCGTTCCTATTTTTTACAACCAATCATTTGTTGTGACAATTCATGATCTTATTCAAAATCATTATTCATCAGGAAATGCATCAACTCTTCCTTTCCCCTTTTATTTTCTTAAAAAAATCGGATATCAAAAAGTTTTAAATCACGCAGTTTCAAAATCGAAAAAAATAATTGTTCCCCTGTATTTTGTAAAAGAAGATTTAGTAAAAACTTTAAAAGTACCGGAGAATAAAATTGTTGTAACTCAGGAGGGGTTTGATTTAAATATTAAAAAGGGTAAAGTTTCGGAGAGTGTTTTGAAATCCTCGCAAGACCCTTATTTTTTTTATGTGGGAAATGCTTTCCCTCATAAAAATCTGGAAAAACTTATTGAAGGAATTAATAGTATTAAATCAAAAGCAAAATTGCTGTTGGTTGGAAAGGAAGATTTTTTCTACAAGCGTTTGAAAAAGCAAAGCAATCAAAATTTAATATTTTTACATGATGTTACGGATTCCGATTTATTTTATCTTTATTCTAATTCCCTAGCTGTGGTTTCCGCATCTTTGATGGAAGGGTTTGGGTTGGTTCCTTTGGAAGCATTGTCAGCTGGTACTGTTCCTGTTGTTTCTGACATTCCTTCATTTCGTGAAGTATGCGGTGATTTGGCAATTTATTTTAATCCTAAAGATTCAGATGATATTGCAGAAAAATTAATGAAAGCATTAAATTTGAAAGATTCAGAAAGGGAAGAAATTAGGAAAAAGGCAGAGATGTGGATTAAGAAATTCTCATGGGAAAAAATGGCAAAGGAGACATTGGAAGTTTATGAAGATAGCATTGGTTTATGACAGAGTAAATAAGTGGGGAGGGGCGGAAAGAGTTTTACTTGCTCTACACAAATTATTTCCTCAAGCGCCTCTTTATACTTCAGTTTATAATAAAAAAAAAGCCCCATGGGCAAATGTGTTTGATGTCAGAACTTCGTTTTTGCAAAATTTTCCATTTGCAACACATCATGAACTATACGCTCCATTAATGCCCTTGGCTTTTGAGAATTTTAATTTTGATGAATATGATTTGGTAATCTCCGTGACAAGTGAAGCAGCAAAAGGAATTATTACCAAGTCTAGTACAAAACACATATGTTATTGCCTAACCCCGACTAGATATTTGTGGAGCGGGTATGATGAATATTTCAAAAATCCTCTTTTAAAATTTTTATCAAAACCAATTGTCGGGTATTTAAGGTTTTGGGATAAAATTGCAGCCAATAGGCCCGATTATTTTATTGCAATTTCAAAAGAAGTTAAGGAGAGAATTAAAAAATATTATGGAAGAGAATCAACAGTGGTGTATCCGCCAGTAGAAGCGTTCAGTTCACTAGCGTCTAGCGTTCAGTTGGGAGACAAAAAACTAGACGCTGAACGCTCGTTCTTCTTAATCGTTTCCCGTCTTGTTCCTTATAAAAAAATAGGTCTTGCGATAAAAGTTTTTAATAAATTAAAATTACCTTTGAAAATTGTGGGTACAGGTTCGGAAATGGGAAAGTTAAAGGGCATAGCAGGTCCTAATGTTGAGTTTCTTGGTACCTTGACTGATAAAGAACTTGTAGGGTATTATAGTGGATGTAAAGCGCTCATTTTTCCGGGCATTGAGGATTTTGGATTAACTGTTTTGGAAGCGCAAAGTTTTGGAAAAGCGGTCATAGCTTTTAAAAAAGGCGGAGCATTGGAAACGATTGTTAATGGCAAAACCGGTTTGTTTTTTGACAAACAAACAGTTGAGAGTTTGGAAGAGCAAATAAACAAATTTAATAATTTAACATTTAGCCCAAAAGATTGCATTGAGCAAGCTGAAAAGTTTAGTTTCGAGAATTTTAAAAAACAATTTATAGAAATGCTGAAAATATGAAGATTGTTGTTTTTGCAGGAGGAGTGGGAACAAGGCTTTGGCCTTTGTCTAGAAAAAATAGTCCAAAACAATTCGAAAAAATACTGGGTGATAAATCAACACTACAGTTAGCAGTTCATCGCCTTCGTCCTGATTTTGCATTTGAAGACATTTATATCGCAACCGGCAAAAGATACGAAAAAACTGTCAGAGAACAGCTTCCCCAAATTCCAAGCAACAATTTTATTTTCGAACCGGCAGTAAGAGATGTTGGTCCTGCTGTTGGTATGGCAATGGCTAGAATAGGAAAAGAAAATCCCAATACTCCGATTGCAATTTTGTGGAGTGATCATTTTGTCAAAAAAGAAAGGCGTTTCCGTGAAGTTTTGCATTTTGCCGAAGATCTGGTTAAGAAAAACAACAATTTACTTATTTTGATTGGGCAAAGAGCAAGATTTGCCAATCAGAATTTGGGATGGATTGAATTTGGAGAAGAGGTTGAGGAAATAAGAGGAACAAAAGTTTTTAAATTCAAAAAACTAATTTATAGACCTACTCTTCCGGAAGCACAGAAATTTTTGGAGTCTGATAATTTTGCCTGGAATCCCGGATATTTTGTGACAACCCCGGGCTTCATATTATCCCAATTCAAAAAATTTGCGCCTAGTTTATACGAAGGAGTGATTAAAATAAAAGACGAGAAAACTCTGGAGGAAATATATCCGACACTTGAGAAAATAAGTTTTGACAATGCAATATTGGAAAAAATTGATCCCAAATCCGTATCAGTTGTTGCTGCGGATCTTGGCTGGAGTGATGTTGGAGCATGGGAAGCGCTGAAAGAAGCATTGGAAAAAGCAACGGATGAAAATGTGACAAAAGGAAAAGTTCTTGTTAACGATTCTTCGGACAATCTCGTTTTTAATTATACGGATCAACTGGTTGTAGGAATAGATCTTGAAAAAATGCTTGTGATAAATACCGATGATGTTCTACTGGTTTGCTCGAAAAATTCAGTGCCAAAGATAAAAAAACTTGTTGAAAAATTGGAAAATACTCCGCATGAACATCTTACATAAATTATGTCTATTGTGCAGGTAACGGAGATTAAAAAAAGCAATTTTTATCTTCTGGCAAAAAGGGTCATGGATATTATTTTCTCCATTCTTTTGCTAATACTTTTTTCTCCGATAATAATACTTATATCCATAGCAATAAAACTTGATTCAAAAGGGCCTATTCTTGCAGATACTCCTCAGCGGGTCGGAAAAAACGGCAAGCTTTTTAAAATGTATAAATTCCGTTCCATGGTTGAAAATGCTCACGAAATACTAAGAGACAATCCTCGATACTCGAAATTGTATGATGTTTACAAAAAAGGAAGTTATAAATTAAGAAATGATCCAAGAATTACAAATGTTGGGGGTTTTATAAGAAAACATTCTTTGGATGAAATTCCTCAGGCTTTGAATATTCTCAGAGGCGAAATGAGCTTGGTTGGTCCGCGTGCTTATTATCCGGATGAACTTAAGAATCAGCAGAAAAAATATCCCCACACAATCGACTCTGTTAAAATTGTGCTTTCGGTAAAACCCGGAGTGACAGGCTTCTGGCAGGTTTCTGGCAGAAGCGAAATAAATTTTGATAAACGCATTGAAATGGATGCTCAATATGTCAAAAAAAGATCTCTTCTTTATGATTTTTGGATTATTGCCAAAACCCCTTGGGCCATGGTCACAGGTAAAGGCGCTTTATAGCATTGACATGCATTGACTTTTTTGTTTATGATTAAGGGATGGAAGGATTCAATAAGATAGACTTAGAAACTGCTCCCTCCCAACCCGCAAGCCCGAGGATTATCGATAATAGGCCTAAGCCTAAAGCAAAACTGGCAATCCCCAAAAAATCATTGATTATTCTTGCGGTTTTAGCGGTTATAGTTCTTGTTTTTGGATTTATTCTCATAGCGCCCATACAGAAAACATATTCCGATGCCAAAGTTACTTTTGCGCAGGTAAAAGTCACTGTAGATGCGTTGAAAAAACAAAATATTGATTTGGCATCATCAGAATTGGATAAGACGAAAGAATCTTTGACCCAGACTCAAAAAAGTCTCGATGCAATGGGTTATCTCAAATTTATTCCCATTGCCGGAATGTATTATGCAGATGCCAGGCACTTGATGCAGGCCGGATTCCATGGGCTGGATGCGGCACGCGTTCTTGTTGATTCAGTTAGACCTTATGCAGATGTTTTGGGGCTTAAGGGAAAGGGAAGTTTTGTTGGGGGTACAGCTTCTCAGAGGATACAGACTGCAGTTACAACCATGGGTAAAATTACTCCTCATATTGATGACATTGCCAAGAATATGGAAGGAGTCAAAAAAGAGGTGGATGCTGTAGATCCCAGCCACTATCCTGATATTTTTGGTGGGGGTAAAATCAAAAATGGATTGTTACAGGTAAGAAGCCTTGTTGATCAAGGCGTTGAATTTGTTAATGAAGCAAAACCTCTTATTAAAATTTTACCTTCCCTCTTGGGTGATCCTAAAGATAAGAAATATCTTGTTCTTTTCCAAAATGACAAAGAGCTTCGTCCGACAGGCGGATTTATCACAGCGTATGCTATTTTCAGAATAGAAAAAGGTATTATTCATGTAGACACATCAGGCGATATTTATGCATTGGACAATGGAATTTCAAATAAGCCCAAGGCACCTGCCCCTATTCTTAAATATCTTCCCAATGTTTCTGTCTTACATTTAAGAGACTCCAATCTTTCTCCTGATTTTGTTACTTCAATGGATACATTTAACACTATTTATAAAAAAGCGGCAGGATATAAAGATGTAGATGGAATTATTGCTTTGGATACTAATGTTTTGGTTTCTACAATCAAGATATTGGATGATGAAGTCTATGCAGGAGGAGTAAGATTTACAAGCAAGGAAGATCCGCGCTGTGATTGTCCTCAGGTTATTTACGAACTGGAACGGCTTATTTCAACCCCAAAAAGTGTAGATTTGAAAGTGACAACACTTGCAGCTGTTCAAGCTCAGAGAAAAGATCTTATAGGTGTACTTTTGTACGCTATTATGGAAAAAGCTCTCAAATCTTCACCTAAGCTCTATTGGGGGCCTTTATTTCAGGACATGATTACTCAAGTGGGGCAAAAGCATGTTATGTTCTATATTTACAATAAAGACGCACAAAGCGGAATTGAGGCGCTGAATGCTGCAGGCAGAATAAGAAGTTTCGAGGGAGATTATCTGCACATCAATCAGGCAAATTTTGGAGGAGCCAAGTCTAATTTGTTTGTAGAGGAGGCGGTAACTCAGAATTATGAAGTAGCCGATGGTGTGATAACCAAAAAAATTACTGTAAATTACAAAAATCCTCACGCTCCTTCGGATTGTAATCTGGAACGAGGAAATCTATGTATAAATGCGGTTCTCAGAGATTGGGTCAGGATATATGTGCCTCTTGGAAGCAAACTCGTTGACAGCAAGGGCTCGGAGGTCAAAATGACATCTTATGATGAATTAGGCAAAACAGTTTTTGAAGGATTCTTAACAGTCAGGCCGAAAGGCTCTGCAGTGCTATCTCTGAGCTACACTTTGCCGTTCAAAGTTAAGGATGGGTTGTTGCCTCTTCTTATTCAAAAACAGCCCGGAACTCAGGGCAATGAATATACGATAGAGGTTAGCGGAACAAAAGTAAATAATTTCAAACTTTTAACAGATAAAGAGTTGAAAATCAAACTTTAATGAGAACATACAAAATAGAAGGAATTGTTCTTAAAAGAAGAAATTTAGGCGAAGCAGACAGAGTTTTGACTGTATTAAGCAGAGATTCCGGAAAAATTTCAATCAAGGCTCCGGGGGTCAGAAGAATTCCAAGCCGCAGAAGTTCCCATGTTGAGTTATTGAATCATTCGCAATTTACTCTCTATTCGGGTGACAAGACTTTTATGCCCATAGTTACAGAGGCGCAAACTCTGGAAGATTTTTCTGGAGTAAAAAACAATCTGCAAAAAATCGGATATGCATATTACATATGTGAACTTATCAATGGTTTGTGCGCAGATAATCAGGAAAATAGGAGTGTATTTTATCATTTGAAATCCACTCTTTCCGAACTTGCCCAATCTTTAGATTGCGCTAGTCTCATAAAAAGGTTTGAGAAAAATCTTTTGAAGGAATTAGGATTTTGGTCGGAAGCAAGACTTTTAGAGAATCAGGACTCAAGAATAATCATGGAAAGATTGCTTGAAAGAAAAATTAAGACCCTCAGGGTTATGCCTCTATTCGCTTAGTTAACGCTTTAAAAGTTAATATATCCGCAATTAATAAAACTACAGAATATGTGCCATATGTAATTGCAGTTGGAACATTAACATTAATAAATTTAAAAAAGAAAAATATAGTCATTAGTGATAATAAAAATAATCCAATTGTTGAAGAAACAACGGCTGTTCGTTTAAATTTAGGATAAAAAATAATTCCTAAAACATTCAAAGTTCCAATAACAGCAAGAATATAAAGTATGTCATGATAAATTTCAAAAGACATGGGCCAAGATACTCCTAAAAAGGGTTCCATCATTTCCAAATAATGCGGAAATCTCGCATACATAAAAGTAGGTATTGGGAAAATATGAGTTGGCGCAATTATTAAAATTCCTAAAGCAAAAACAAAAAAATAAAAAGACATCAGTTTTCTTAATTTGATTTTTTGATTATTCATAGACTATCATTATGCTATAATTTAATAAATGAATGCAAATCTGATGGACAAGATTGTTGCGCTTTGCAAAAGACGGGGATTTATATTTCCCGGATCTGAAATTTATGGAGGTTTGGCAAATACTTATGATTACGGACCTGCCGGAACAGAACTTTTGCGAAATATAAGAAATTTGTGGTGGGATAATTTTGTCCACAAAAGAGAAGACATAGTTGGAGTTGACGCAAGCATTATTTCTCATCAGGAGGTATGGCGTGCTTCAGGACATACAGCCGGATTTGCAGATGCCTTGATTGATTGCAAAAATTGCAAACTCCGCATGCGGGCAGACCATCTGATTGAAGAGGCAACCAAGACAAAAGCTGAAGGCAAAGATCTTAAAGAATTGGAAGAAATAATTCAAAACAACAAAAATATAGTTTGTCCCAACTGCGGAAAACATGATTGGACTTCTGTCAGGAAGTTTAATTTATTGTTTCCTGTTAATTTGGGAATTGTTGAAGGGGACAAGTCTCTTGCATATCTTCGCGGGGAAACTGCGCAGGGAATGTTTGTAAATTTCAAAAATGTTGTTGATTCGTCTCGGGTTAAATTGCCTTTCGGAATTGCTCAGATTGGAAAAAGTTTTAGAAATGAAATAACTCCGGGAAATTCTGTTTTTCGAACTTTGGAATTTGAACAGGGAGAAATTGAATATTTTTTTGATCCGGCTGAATCAAATTGGGAAAAACTTTTTGCGAGTTGGAAAGATGAAATGTGGAATTTTGTAACCAAAACATTGGGAATTGATGGAGCAAACCTTCAATGGAGAGAGCATGATGAAAAAGAAAGGTCGTTCTACAGCAAAAAAACAGAAGATCTCGAATATAAATTTCCTTTTGGTTTTAAAGAGCTTTGGGGAATTGCGTATAGAACGGATTATGATTTAAGTCAGCACGCGAAATTTTCCAACAAAGATTTATCAATTACAGATCCTCAAACCGGCAAAAAAATCATTCCTCATGTTATAGAACCGGCGGTTGGTATTAACCGCATGCTTCTTATGATTTTATCTGACGCTTTTAAAGAAGAAGAAAGTAGGATTGTTTTGAAACTTAATCCCAAACTTGCTCCTTATAAAGCAGCAGTTTTTCCATTGTTAGCCAACAAACCGGAATTGGTTGATAAAGCCAAGAAAGTTTTCAAAGATTTGAGTAAGTATTTTGTCACAACTTATGATGGACGGGGAAATATTGGAAAGAGATATTTTGCCCAGGATGAAATCGGAACACCATTTTGCATCACGGTTGATTTTGAAACTCTGGAAAATGACACTGTTACTATCCGCGACCGGGACACCATGAAACAAGAAAGGATAAAAATATCAGAATTAGCAAATTTCGTTAACACAAAAATTGTTAATTTTACTTCTTGACAAACCTAGAATAAATTTATAAGCTAAAGTTGATGGGTAAAGAAAATGGAATCGTTGTCCCTGAATTTATTTTAGAACCTCAAGATATCTTTTGTTCTCCGGATGGACCTTTCTTAAATGAGCGTGGGATGGGAGTTCAAGCAATTCTTTATAGTCAACATGTCGTCCAGGAGGCAGAAACTAAAAATTGGGGTGTTGAAGTTGTAGGAATGTGGAGTAAGCGAATAGCTTCATTGCAAATAAAACATAAAATTCCGGAGGAGGCTCTTCCAAATTTGAAAGCGCAATTTGATGGTGCAGTTGACCAGCGGTATAAAGTTATAGAGTCAAAAGTCGCGCTGGGAGTAAGACAAAGAGAATTGGTACAAGTTTAAATATGAAGAATAAAAAATTAATAACGGTTTTGGTAATTGGATTGATTGTTTTAGTTGGTGGAGGATTTATGGTGTTGTCGGGTAACAAAACAACACCTGTTGTGGAACAAGTTCCTACGGAAGATCAGGTTACCATGATGAAGCCTGAAGAAATCGGATTGACCTTATCTGCATCCAAGGACAATAGGAAAGTGATTATGGAAGTTGCAAATACAGAAGGTTTGTCAGGTCTTGATTATGAACTTTCTTATACTTCAAAAGGCGATATTCCGCGAGGCGTTATCGGACATATAGATATAAAAATTGCCGGCAAGCCGATAACCCAGGAAATTACTCTAGGAACCTGTTCGGATGTTTGTCATTATGATGAGGATGTTTCAGGCATATCTTTAACTCTAAAAGTTACAAAAATAGATGGTTCTGCTGCTTCTATTCAGAAATCCCTCGAGATTTAACCTCTAACCTCTAACTAATAACTACCCCTTGGGTTTTTTTCTTTATAGAGCACTATTTTGCTCATTTTCCTCTTGACATGTGGTCGAAAGTGGCTCAAAATAATAATAAGTGGTCCAAAGTGGGAAAAAGTGGGACACAAGAATATGGCAGGAAAAATGTTGCTCGGACAATTCGAGGGAGTTGTCGGAGAGAAGAGTAGAATTGCTCTTCCTAAAAAATTAAGAGAGATTATAGGAGGTAAGTTAATAATAACGCTAGGATATGAAAACTCACTCATTATCGTATCAGAAGAAGGATGGAAAGCACTTCTCGAAGGAACAGAAGGCAGGCCATTTATTCAGAAATCCGCAAGGGAGACTCAGCGTTACTTACTTGGAGGGGCAACATTCGTTGAGCTTGACCTTAAAGGAAGGTTTGTTATACCTGACTACTTACGACGCTTTGCAAAGATTAAAACAGAAGTTGTATTCCTAGGATTGTCACGATATGTTGAGCTGTGGGACAAGGAAATTTGGGAATCCTACAGACAAAATTTAGAAAAAAACATAGACAAAATTTCGGAGAAACTCATTGACAAAGACGCTGAAGATAAATGAAGAACTTTCATACAAGTGTACTTTTAAAAGAAGTAGTTGAGGGTTTAAAGATCAAGAAGAACAAGAAGTACATTGACGCAACACTTGGGGGAGGAGGACACAGTTTTGAGATTTTAAGGTTGGGTGGAGAAGTGTTGGGGATTGATACTGACCGAGAAGCGATTGAATATATCAAAGGACATAAGCCTGAAAACTTAACATTGACAAGAGGGAATTTTAGAGACATAGATAAAATTGCACTTTTAAATAAATTTGATAAAGTGGCTGGAATAATTTTTGACCTTGGTGTATCCAGTCATCAGATAGATAGTCCTACGCGTGGGTTCAGTTTCCAGAATGAGGGCCCGCTGGATATGAGAATGGATAAGGAGTTGGGAGTAAGGGCCCTTGATCTAATTAAGATTTTGACAAAGGACGAGCTCTATGAAATATTTACTAAATTTGGTGAGGAGAGTCGTAGTTGGGCCATTTCTGACGCTATTGTCAGGGCCCGTGATATAAAGCCAATTGTTACGACAACGGACTTGGCGAAAATAGTTTTTAGAATAGCCGGACAAAGTAAAAAAGTCTTTCAAGCGCTAAGAATAGTAGTCAATGACGAATTGAACTCAATTATGAATGCATTGCCAAAAGCTTTAGGGTTACTAGAAGAACATGGAAGATTATGTGTAATATCTTTTCATTCTCTTGAGGACAGAATTGTCAAAAGACAATTTATCGAATTTGAAGAAAAAGGAATGGGGAAAATTATTACAGAAAAACCAATTGTTCCAACTGAGGAAGAAGTAGGGGCAAATAAAAGAGCAAGAAGCGCAAAATTAAGGATATTTGAAAAAAATTAATATGAAAAAACCTTATCTTGTAATTATTTTTTTATTAGGATTAATTATTGCTCTGTCCGTAGTAAAGGCAGTTGTTTATAATAGATTGTCTACATCCGGAGTTTTTGTCAGTCAGGTTGAAGTAGAAATTGGGAGCTACAAAACACAAAATGCTATTTTGTCAGAGGAGCTTTTGAAAACATCTTCTCTTACCAATGTTGCTCAAAGAGCATTGGCATTAGGATTTACGAGCGGAAATTCCCCAATGATTCTGAAAACATCAAGACCCTTGGCTGTTAGACCATGAAATGGCGATATCCTTTTGTTTTCTCTCTTCTTGTCATATTGTTTGTCCTTATAATAGGCCGTTTATTTTTCTGGCAGATTGTTAAGGCAGAAATGCTTTCAGAATTGGCCAAATCTCAATATAACGGTTCTGTAAAAATTCAGCCAAAGCGGGGAGAAATCAAAACATCCGACGGATTTCCAATAGTTACCAACAAAATTTCTTACAGCTTATTTATTGATCCGACACTCATTAAGGATAAAAATGCAACAGTTAATACTCTTTCATCTCTTTTGGATATTCCAACAGCTTCCATAAGCTCTCAATTATTGCCTGACAGGCTTTGGGTCAAAATAGAATCGGGAATTACAGCTTTGAAAAAAGGGGAAATAGAGAAATTACAGCTGCCGGGAGTAGGATTTGAAGAGACATATGCCCGTTTTTATCCTGAAGCATCTGTTGCGGCTCATTTGGTAGGTTTTGTGGGAGAGGATGAGACCGGCAAAAAAGGAGTTGTAGGACTTGAAGGATTTTACGAGAGATTTTTGCGGGGTAAAGAAGGATATGCCGTAGAGCTTCATGATGCGCTGGGACGGCCAATACTATCAAAAAGACAGGAGATTAATAACGGATCAGACGGAGGCAATTTATTATCAAGTATTGATAGATCGGTGCAATTTTTGGCAGAACAAAAACTAAAAGATGGAATAAAGCGGTACGGAGCAAGCGGAGGTGCGGTTGGAATAATGGATCCTAAGACAGGGGACATAATTGCGATGGCAGCAGAGCCTTCTTTTGATCCTCAAAAATATTGGGAATATAGCGATGCCGAGTATAAGAATCCATTTATTACAAATACATATGAGCCCGGATCAACTCTTAAGCCGATTGTTATGGCTTCGGCATTGGATGCCGGACTTATCACTCCTCAGACAAAGTGTAATATCTGTGCAGGTCCTGTTTCAGTCAGCGGATACGAATTGCATACCTGGAATGACAAATATTATAAAGATACAAATATGATTGATGTTATTAGGCATTCGGATAACACGGGTATGGTTTTTGTGGCTCTCAAACTCGGGGCAGACAGAATGATAGATTATCTTGCAAAATTTGGAATAGGCAAAACAACAGATATTGACCTTCAGGGAGAAACAGATCCTCCTTTCAAGGCTAGAAACGCTTGGTATGATGTGGATTTGGCAACTACTGGGTTTGGGCAGGGAATTTCAGTCACCCCAATCGAGCTTTTAACTGCTTTTTCAGCCTTGGCAAATGAAGGAAAGATTATGAAGCCTAGAGTTGTAACCGCATTTGAAAATCCCAACGGAGAAGTACTCAAAATTCCAACTAAAGTTGTGAGTACACCTATTTCTTCAAAAACCGCAAAAATTATGACGCAGATTCTTGTGAATGCCGTAGAGAATGGTGAAGCTCAATGGACAAAGCTAAAAGGATATCGGATTGCCGGAAAAACAGGCACAGCTTCGATTCCAGTAAAAGGACATTATGATCCGGATAGCACAATTACATCTTTTATTGGTTTTGCCCCCGCAGAAGATCCTAAATTCATCATGCTTGTGATCCTGGATAAGCCGGCAACCTCTATTTATGCAGCTGAGACAGCAGCGCCGGTTTTCTTTGATATTGCGTCAGATTTACTTACCTACTACGGCATTCCTCCTTCGGAGTAAAAACTGGAGATAGTAGCTTAGAAAAGGTATAATATAAAGCTATGATGCGAAGAATTAAGAATGTTTTTCATTTGGGAATGGCAATTCTTCTCAACTTATCGTATGGTTTTCCTTCACGCAAGCTTAGGGTAATTGGGGTAACAGGAACGGACGGCAAAACTACAACTACAAGTCTCATTTATCATATTTTGGGAACGGCAGGATTGAATGCATCAATGATAACTTCAGTGGGTGCGGTAATCGGAGGAAAAAATTATGATGTTGGTTTTCATGTCACAACTCCATCCTCTTTTGCTATTCAAAAGTTTTTCAAAAAAGCCTTGGAATCTGATTCTAAATATCTTGTTTTAGAAACTACTTCTCATGCGCTTGATCAATACAGAACATGGGGAATAAATTTTGAAGTCGGAGTGCTGACAAATGTTACTCACGAACATTTGGATTATCATAAAACCTATGAAAATTATGTAAAAACTAAAGCCAAATTATTGAAAATGAGCAAAACTGCAATTGTAAATAGAGACGACGAATCCTACGGTCTAATCTCAAAACTCAAAAGTCAAAACTCAAAACTACAACTCAAAACTCAAAAGTTTATAACTTTTGGAATTAAAAATGGTGCGGATGTGAATCCGGTTAATTTTCCATTTAAAACGAGCATGATTGGAGAGTTTAATATTTATAATTCACTTGCCGCGATTTGTGCATGCAAAGCGCTTGGTATTTCAGATGAGAACATAAGGCGCGGTTTAAAATCCTTTAAACCCCCAATTGGCCGTGAAGATGTAATTTATGATAAAGACTTTAAGGTTATGATTGATTTTGCACACACTCCCAACGCATTTGAGCAAATTCTTAAATCAATCAGGAAAGATGTGAAAGGTAGAATTATTCATGTTTTTGGATCAGCAGGGCTTAGAGATGTGACCAAACGCCCAAAAATGGGGCAAATTTCCTCTCAATATGCAGATGTGATTATCTTGACTTCGGAAGACCCACGAACAGAATCAGTTGAGGAAATTATGAACGATATTGAATCAGGAATTGAAATTACAAATCCAAAATCCCAAATTCCAAATAAATCCAAAATTCAAATTTATAAAATTCCAAATAGAAAAGAGGCAATTGAGACTGCAATTAAAATGGCAAAAAAGGGAGATTTTGTTATTACAACCGGAAAGTCACACGAAAAATCCATGAATTACGGCCACGGAGAAGTTCCCTGGGATGAATACGAGACGGTGAAACAAGCGATAAGAAACAAGAAATAAGTATGAAAATAAAATCTATACATTTTGTAGGGATTAAGGGAGTTGGGATGACTCCTTTGGCTATTATTGCCAAAGAAGCAGGCATAAAAATTTCCGGTTCGGATATTGCTGATGAATTTATTACGGATGTTGTACTCAAAAACGCGGGTATAATTCCTCTTATTGGTTTTTCAGGAGCTCATGTTGGAGATGTTGATTTGGTTATCACAACCGGCGCGCATGGCGGATTTAACAATATTGAAGTTTTGGAAGCCAGGAGGAAAAATATAAAAGTTATAACTCAGGGTGAAGCTATTGGGGTATTTATGAATGGAGAAATTTTTGAAAGAAAATTTACAGGCATTTCCGTAACAGGAACACACGGCAAAACTACTACAACAGCCATGATAGCAACACTTCTTAAAATTAACGGTAAAGACCCGTCTTTTTTAATTGGTACTGCGGGAGCTAGCTCTCTTGGCGCATCAGGCCATTATGGTAAGGGAGACTTTTTTGTAGCTGAAGCAGATGAATATATGACAGAACCTAATTTTGACAAAACCATAAAACATTTGTGGCAGCATCCGAAAATTGCAGTAATTACCAATATAGAATTTGATCATCCTGATGTTTACAGTTCTCTTGAGGATACAAGAGCCGAATTTCTCAAGTTTGCCAATCAATTGCCCAAAGATGGAGTTTTGATTACATGCGGAGATGATCCTGAAGTTAAAAAATTGTTAACTGATTTTAAAGGCAGAAAAATAACTTATGGTGTTTCAGAAGAAAATAATTTCATCGTAGACGAAGCTCTTAAAAATATTGAACTTTCTGTTTTTGGAGAACACAACAAGTTGAACGCGGTTGCGGCTTTTATCGTAGGTTTGGAAGTAGGATTATCAAAAGAACAAATTGAAAAAGGATTATTAGCATTTGAAGGATCAAAACGCAGGTCCGAATTTATCGGCACATTATCTTCCGGAGCGCAGCTATTTGATGATTATGCCCATCATCCTACAGAAATTCAAAAAACTTTGAAAGCATTTAGAGAAAAATTTCCAAATTCAAAAATAGTTTGTGTTTTCCAGCCTCACACGTATTCCCGGACAAAATCATTGTTCGAACAATTTAGCAGCTCATTTACAGATGTTGATACTGTTATTTTAACCAATATATATGCTTCATTACGCGAAAAGCCCGATTTGACAATATCAATGCAAGATTTAGCTTCAAAAATCGGAAAAAAAGCTTTGTTTTTGCCCACACTTTCTGATGTGGTAAAATACATAAATAATCAGGACTACAAAGAAAATGCAGTTGTTATAACCATGGGAGCGGGGGATATTTACAAAATAAATGAAAAGTTAAAAGTTAAAAGTTAAAAGTTATGAAAAAAATAGTTATAAAAGGAGGAGAAAAACTAACAGGAAGTATCATCGTATCCGGAGCAAAAAATGTTGCTCTCAAAGCCATGGTCGCGGCATGTCTTACTGATGAAGAAGTTTTGATAAAAAATATTCCTCTTATTTCGGATTTCATGGTAATGGTTGAAATAATAAAAGAATTGGGCGGAGAAGTAAAAATTATTGATCATGTGGCTCATGTTCACATGAGAAAATTCAAAAAAGAAAAAATTTCCCTCGAAGAAGCAGCCAAAATACGCACATCCGCGATGTTTTTGTCTCCGCTTTTGGCCAGAATGGGAAAGGCAATTATCCCAAATCCGGGAGGATGCAGAATTGGCGCCCGGCCAATTGACAGAACCATAAAAGGGCTTGAGAAAATGGGATATTCCGCTCAATACAAAAGCAAAGACGGGTTTTTCTATATCAACAAAAAAGATGATTTCAAAAAAGACGAAATAGTCTATGAATTTGAAAAAAGCACTCATACGGGTACGGAAACTCTTATCATGGTTGCTTCACTTTTGAATGGAACTAAAACAACTTTGGAAAACGCGGCAGCAGAGCCTGAAATCGATGAATTGATAAATTTACTTAATCAAATGGGAGCCAAGATCTTAAGAACTCAAGAACGGACAATAGTTATCGAAGGTGTTGAGAAATTGAAGGGAACGGAATTTACAATAGGTCCGGACAGAAACGAAATTGTTACCCTGGCAATAGCAGCCCTTGTTACAAAAGGAGATGTGCTTGTAAAAGGAGCCCAAAGTGTTGATTTGTCTCCTTTTATCCAAAGACTTGAATTGGCCGGAGCCGGTGTAGAAAGTCAAAAAGAAGGGATTAGATTTTATTACAAAGGAGAATTAGTCAGCGTTGATGTAGAAACCTCAACTTATCCCGGATTCATGACTGATTGGCAAGGTCCATGGTCAATACTTATGACTCAGGCAAAAGGCGAGGCTGTAATTCATGAAACAGTTTATGAAAATAGATTTGGATATGTGACAGAGCTGAAAAAAATGGGAGCAAATATTACATTGTTTAACCCTGAAATTAAAAATCCCGAGAAAGTTTATAATTTTAATCTTTCCGATAATAATTCTTCTTATTTCCATGCGATTAGAGTCAAAGGTCCGACTCATTTGCATAATGCTGTTGTGAAAGTTTCGGATTTGAGAGCGGGAGCAACTTTGGTTTTGGCTGCTTTGTCAGCAGTAGGAGAGAGCGTTATTTTTGGAGTTGAGCATCTGGATAGAGGATACGAAAAACTGGAAGAAGGCTTGAGTTCACTTGGTGCAAGCATAAAAAGAGTTAAAGAATGAAAAAAATCGCAGCAATAATTCTCGCAGCAGGCCGTGGCAAAAGAATGATGTCAAAGCAAGTGAATAAGGTTGTTGTTCCTTTGGGCAACAAGCATATGATTCTTCATGTGGTTGATAGACTTTCCGAACTTTTTATTTCTCCGATTGTTGTAGTTGTAGGATTTGCAAAAGAATCTGTGATGAAAGTTTTAAGCAAAAAAGTTGTGTTTGCAGAACAATCAAAAAGACTTGGCACGGCACATGCGGTCTCATGCGGTTTGAAAAAACTTCCGCAGGATATCAAAACTGTTTTGGTTCTTAACGGAGATGATTCCGCATTTTACACAAAAGACATAATTCAAAAACTTATTGACAATCATTTTAAAAATAATGCTTCTTTGTCTTTTTTGACAATTGTTGTTGAGAATCCTTTCGGACTGGGAAGAGTTGTTAGGGATAGTGCTAATAAAATAATTGGAATTGTCGAGGAAAAAGATGCAACAGATATTCAAAGAAAAATTCAGGAAATAAATCCGGCCTGTTATATTTTTGAAATTGACTTTTTGAAAAAATATTTAAAGAAAATTAAAAAAAGCGATATTACGGGTGAATATTATTTGACTTCTCTAATAGACATTGCCATCCAAGATGAGAAAAAAGTTGAAGCTGTTGAAGGCGGCACAATTCTCTGGCGCGGAATAAATACTCCGGAAGAACTCAAAGAAGCGGAGAGATTATTTTTGCAGACAAAATAAAATATGGAATTTTATATTGAGAAAGTTGAAAATTTTTCTGAAGAATTAACTAATGATATTAATAATCTCCTGGTACAATTAAATGAAACGGCAGTTCCCCTTAAAAACCAAGACATTAAAGATATGATTGCGTCTTCTGTAAATAATTTTTTTGTTGCAAAAGAGTCAGAGAATAAAAAAATAGTTGGGATGATAAGTTTGATAATACTCAGAACCGCTTTTGCGAAAAAAGCTTTTATTGAAGATGTGGTTGTTGATTCAAAATATCGGGGAAAAGGAATCGGGACAAAACTTATTTCATTTGCCATAGATGCAGCCCGCAAAAAAGGTGTGACATATATTGATCTTACTTCCAATCCCAAAAGAACTGTTGCCAACAAACTTTATGAGCATTTGGGTTTTGAGAAACGCGATACAAATGTGTACAGAATAAAATTATAATGCCCTACTTAAAACCCGTTGTTCTTTTTGATATTGATTACACTCTTTTTGACACTGCTTTTTTCAAACAAAGCGGACTTTCAGTGCACAAAATTTACGAGGAAGTAATGCTGGTTTTGGAAAATCTTAGTTCTTATGCAACTCTTGGAATTTACTCAACAGGAGTACATGATTTCCAGAAAACAAAACTTGAAAAAACAGGAATGGTTAAATTCTTCAATGAAAAAGATATTCATATTTTTGATGACAAAGATGCTAATTTGACAAGAGTTTTGGGAAAATATAAAAACTCTAAAATATTTCTTGTTGATGATAAATTAACCATACTGTATTCTGCCAAAAACCACATGGAGAAAATTTATACGATCTGGGTAAAAAGAGGTCCATTTGCAGATGCACAACAGCCAATTTTCGGCTTTACCCCCGACGCAGAAGTTCTTAATCTAAGCGAAATCGTTTCTATTATTAATAGAAATTAGTTTTGAGCTTTTAGCTTTTAGTTTTAAATTTTTAGTTTTTAATGTATGTGTGGAATATTCGGTTACATTGGAAAACAGCAAAGAGCAGGAAATATTGTTCTTGACGGACTAAAACTCCTTGAATATAGAGGCTATGATTCTTGGGGAGTGGTAGCCAGAATTAAGGATAAATTTATTGTTGAGAAGCATGTTGGTAAAATTGGAAATACTCATTTAAGTTCTCAGCTTTCAGATTTTAGTTCTCAACTCGCCATAGGCCATACCCGTTGGGCAACTCATGGAGGAGTAACTGTTGCAAATGCCCACCCTCATATGGATTGCAAAGGTCAAATTGCAGTAGTTCACAATGGAATAGTTGAAAATTTCCAAGAATTAAAAAAAGAACTTATCAAAAAAAATCATAAATTTATTTCTGAAACAGATACTGAAGTTATCCCTCATCTTATTGAAGAGTTTTTAAAAAAAGAGAAATTTCCCCTAGCTGTTAAGGATAGTTTTAACCTATTAAAAGGACTTAATGCAATTGTAGTTGCCAATGCCATGTCAGGAGAAATTGTTGTTTCCAAAAATGGCTCTCCGATTATTGTCGGGATTGGGAAAAATGAATTTTTTGTTTCATCAGATGCTTTCGGGATAGTGGAGCATACAAGAAAAGTGATTTTTCTCAAAGATAATGAAATGGTAATCTTGGGAAAAGATATTGCGCTTTTTTCTCTTCCCAAAGGAAATAAAATTCCAATTAATCCGGAAACAATTGACTGGAAATTTGAAAAATCGGAAAAAGGCAAATTTGATAATTTCATGATTAAGGAAATTCACGAACAGCCAACAGTTATCCGTAACATTGCCAAAAACTATGATACGCAAATTAAAAAATTATCAGAAGTAATCACTAAGGCAAAAGGCACATTTTTTATCGGAGCCGGAACTGCTTATCATGCTGGACTTGCCGGAACTTATCTTTTCTCAAAAATTGCAAAAAAACATGTGAATACTGCGGTTGCATCCGAATTTAATTATCTTGAAGATTTTTTGCATGAAGGAAGTCTTGTGATTGCTCTTTCCCAAAGTGGTGAAACCATAGATGTGGTTGAGCCTTTAAATAGAGCTAAAGAAAAGAAAAGCAAAATAGTTGCCATAACCAATACTTTGGGTTCGACAATTTACAGAATGGCTGATTACAATATTCTTCTTAACGCCGGTCCTGAAAAAGCAGTTGCATCCACAAAAGCATATACTGCCAAGCTTTGTGTTTTGATTTTGCTTTCATACGCGCTTATCCATAAAGACTTATTGGCAAAATCTATTCTCCTTAGTACGGCAACTGGGATAGAAAGACTTCTTGATAACAAATCATCTGATTCTGTAAAAAAAATAGCAAAAATGTTAAGTTTTGCTAAAAATATTTATGTAATCGGACGGGGAGTGTCTTATTCTTCAGCAGTCGAGGCAGCTTTGAAAATTAAAGAAGTAACCTATATCCCAACAGAAGGATTAGCAGGAGGAGAGTTAAAGCATGGGACAATTGCTCTGATTGGCAAAGGAACTCCTTGTATAGTATTTGCTCCCAAAGATGAAACCTACGAGTCTATAATTTCCAACGCAATTGAAATCAAATCAAGAGGCGGAGTAATAATCGGAATTTCGCATAAGAATTCTCAGGCTTTTGATTATTTTGTGAAAATAGAAGATATCAAAGAAGGTTCTTACATAGCACAAGTAGTGGTTGCGCAACTTCTTTCCTACTACATGGCAGTAGAGCTTGGATTGGATCCGGATAAACCCCGCAACCTCGCCAAAAGCGTGACAGTTAAATAATTTTAGTACCATTTTCTTACATATCTCATACCCAAATCAGCAAATTAATAGTATATAATGTGTGAGTCAGATTACATAAAAATTGTATGATAAATTACAGAGAAGGTTATAGGCAAATCGATCAAGCGCCTGCTCAAAATCCGGATAAATCCGGCATATTTCGTACTCTGCTTGAGACATTTGTGCCTGTGGTTGAGGGGAAAAGGATTCCTGATTTTGAGGGATTGTTTGACAGTCTTAATGCGTATAGAACTGCGCATAAAAAAACAGATGGAAAGAGAATTTCGGATGAAGAAAAGCAAAAAATGATAGAACAAGACTTAAAGGCTGGGGGTATTTTGGACTCCAATGATCCGCAAAGAGCAAGCGTGCAGATTGAAGCATTACGAGCGGGGTTTCATGCTGATGAAAATCATTGGAACAAGTTGCTTGATAATAGAGAAAATCACCCGAGTATATTTATGCGTCCTTCGAATAAAACCTGGTAAATGGTTGACATGGTGTAATTAGGTGGTAAAATGGGGTTGTTATGGCAATAGCAGAAGCCATTCGTCCGGCTCAGGTTATTGATGCGCCTGTAAAAAAGGCAATGCCTCTTTCTTTTGTTCCCGAAGCAAAAAACCGTTTAATCTCTTCAGAGCTGGTTAGTGTTGCAGGACATGAGCTAAATCATGCGTTAGTGGCTCTGGCTCAGGGATCTCCGATTGTCAGCATTTCCGTTGAACCCGAGGGAAATTCTTTGGGGCGTACAATTCTCGGAGGAATGGTTTCAATGGAATCTATGAAAGTAATTGCCGCGGGAGGAGGAGTGGATACTCATGATGGGCATGCAGAGGGATATGGAAGCGATAAATATAAAGTGGATGTTTTGCATCATTACGAAGGCGGACATTCTTGGGAATCTGCGAAAAATCAGGCTGCTGGTATTGTCTCAATGTACTCAAGAGAAGTCCGTAGAAAAGCAGCGGAAATAATTGCGTATTTGGGCAAAGTGCCGGGTTCACTTTTGTCTGAAATCATGCTTAGAGCGCAAATGGAAGTAAATGACGAAAGGGGAGGTGTTTTTGAGCCAATTGTCAAAATTCCAATTCTTCAAGCCGAATCGGAAGATAAGACCATTATTGATACTCTTCCGAACAATATAACAAGAATAAGATACATAGTGATTGGAAAAGAAGATAGGGAAGTCCTTATCTGTGGAGCTTGTCAGGGCGTAAATGCTCATTTGGAAAAGTGCTCAAATTTATTTTCTTTACCGGAGCTAAAACTTCCCAGAAACGGAACTATCTTTTCTTTGAACTAAAAGCTTGTAGTATTTTGCCAGTTGCAGGCTGGAGCTTCATAAGCTACTCTATAAGTGTGAGAGTATTTGCCCATAGTCTGCTTACATTTCTATTATTTCTGCTTTTTTCTTTTTTGTTGGTACCATTGGCTTTTGCGAGCGTTACAACGGATTATAGATATGCGACAAGTGTTTCGGGAACCTCGTGGACGAATATAGATAATGTTATAGGCGTACCGGATGGATTAACTGCTCAAAAACTTAATTCTTCAGGGTTGCTTTATACATTTTATGATAATTTCTCTGATATTCCTGAAGATGCAACTGTCGTAAGCATGGGAGTAAAGGCTACTTTTTATGGGACAGGGCAGTGGAATGCCTATTTTCAGCAAACGGATTTTTTTCAATCAGAATGTACAGGAGTAGGTCTTTCGCCTCAAAACAACACAACGCTTGCAGATTACACAGCTAATATTGCAGCCTCCTCTTGCTCTATTTTGACTACTTCACGGCTGCGCAATGGGAATTTCAAATTGCATATGGTCAGAAACACAGGCACACAGTCTTTTACTGTTGACGCCGTTGGGATAAGGGTTACTTATGATCCGGCAAGTACTCCGACTCCTACTCCAACTCCGACCCCAACAAATACTCCCACACCTACTCCAACATCCACTCCCACCCCAACTCCAACTCCGACGCCAACTGCAGCTCTGACGCCGACGCCTACTCCGGCTTCAACAAAAACCCCACTTATTCTTATTCCCGGCATCGGCGGATCAGAGCTAAAAATAACAGAAATGAAAGTTTGGGCAGAAAATAATGGACATGGGGGGATATTTAATTATCTTTATCCTCAGGACGAAATAGTATGGCTAAATGTGGACAAAGCAATACCGCTTGGAGATGATGATTATTTTGATGTTCTAAGAATGAAGGCAGATGGAGTAACTTCTGAGGCGAGTATTAAATTAACAGGCAACTTGGTAGCACGAGCTTACCAACAAACCATAGATTTCTTTACTGCTGATGGTTATGTATTAAATACGGATTTATTTGTTTTTCCATATGATTGGAGAAAAGATGTTTCGCTAACTTCGTCGCTTCTTGATGACAAAATTAATGCGATAAAAACTCAAACAGGAACAACAAAAGTGGATATTGTTGCTCATTCAATGGGAGGATTAGTCGCGAGAAATTATATTTCTAATTCTGAAAAAGCAGGAAAAGTCAGGAAATTATTTACACTGGGAACACCACATCTAGGCGCAGTAAGTTCTCTGAAGGCATTAAGATTTGGAGACTGTCTAACTATAAAAGAATTAAAAGACTTTCCTATTTGCACTGGCTTGAATCCTTTAGAGACCAAAGATGTAGTTCAGAATATGATTAGCGGATATGAGTTAGCGCCGACCCAGGAGTATTTTAATTTTTATACGAATCATGATGTTAATAGAATAGATCCGTACAAAACCGCATCTGGAGTATTGAATTACAGCCAGATCAAAGATTTATTAACAGGTCTTGGCTATAACACTTCATTATTTGGTCCGAGTGAAGCATTTCATTCTCTGGATGCCAATCTTGCAAATACAAATGATGTTGATGTTACATTGATTGCGGGATCAGGTCAGCCTACTCTGGGGCAGATTATTGAAGGAGATAACGGGAAAAAAGATATGAGAATAATTAATGGAGACAAAACAGTTCCTCTTTTTAGTGCTTCTTTAGATGATCCTGAACGAAATAAATCATTGTTGGGAAAAGCCAAAGTCTTTTATACCAATCAGGAGCATGGAGAATTAGCTGCTTCCGGATCTGCTTTGAATCTGGTTAAAAATCTTCTGGAGAATAACAGTCAGCTTCCGGACAAAGTTTCTGAAAAGCCATATTCTCTGCCTTTTATATATTGGATATTTTCTACTCATTCTCCTGTAGATTTAAATATTTATGATGAGAACGGCAATCATACAGGTCCTACATCTGATGGAGATTATGAGACCAATATTGTGGGCAGTTCATATGATACTCTGGATGATGCGAAATTTATTTTCCTTCCTGACACGGGAGTTTACAGTATAAAATTTCAATCAACAGGTGAGGGAGGTTTTGATTTCAAAATCAGAAAATATGATGACAATTCTCTGTCAAAAGAAATTTTGTACAATGATATTCCTTTAACAAATTCAACCAAGGCAGAAGCTAAATTTGACACATCTTCAGAGCAATCACCAAGACTATATGTTGATTCGGATGGCAATGGCACAATTGACAAGGAATACAGCGCTGCCACAAGTACATCTCCTGCATCAACACCAACACCCACTCCAACCCCAACGCTAACTCCAACGCCGACAACAGCAATTAATTCCAATACTCAGATTCTGGCAAAAGCAGATACAACTGTCAGTCCGGAAACTGCCAAGTCTGAAGAGCCGGCAACTGCCGTAGCAGGCGTTAGTGATGTTGATGTTAAAAGTGCAGAAGACAAAAATATAACTTTTGGGGTATTCGCATTAGGATTTCTAGCGGTTGTACAGATATTTACTCAGGCAAGTAGTCTATTTTCTCTTAAAAAGTTTTGGTAAAAT